>Ga0208116_1000074_pt1 | contig 42392 bp, 43 predicted proteins | sample LakWasMeta9_HOW4_2_FD_183859 | JGI IMG/M metagenome (GOLD analysis project Ga0208116, IMG submission 183859) | Freshwater sediment methanotrophic microbial communities from Lake Washington under simulated oxygen tension - Sediment Metagenome... | ecosystem: Environmental > Aquatic > Freshwater >... | reverse complement strand
GTGCCATGCGTTGATAATGTGGCGGCGGCTGTTGGGATTGGCTTTTATACCTGCAATGAGTTCGGCTACTTGGTCGATAACGTGACCGTCTTCACCGCGCCACGCCCGCCATTGCGCACCATAAATAGGTCCCAGTTCGCCTGTGTCCGTTGCCCATTCGTCCCATATTGTTACGCCGTGTTCATTCAAATAGCGCGTGTTGGTGCCGCCTTGTAAAAACCACAGCAGTTCATGAATAATGGATTTGATGTGCAGTTTTTTGGTGGTGAGTAACGGAAACCCTGCGCTTAAGTCATGACGATACATCCGCCCGAACACGGATAATGTGCCTGTGCCTGTGCGGTCGCCTTTTTGTACGCCATTGGTAAGAATGTCGTTTAACAGGCTGAGGTAGTGTGTCGCCATTATGCTTTCTCAGCTCGATGATAGGCAAAATAAACCATTAACGCGCCGATGATAATCATCGGGGTGGAGAGTATTTGCCCCATCGTGACCCAATCGAGTGCCAGATACCCCAGATGTGCATCGGGCATACGGAAAAATTCGACAAAAAAGCGAAAACAGCCGTACAGCAATACCGCTAACCCAGTTGCCGCCATAGTGGGGCGCGGTTTGCTGGTATAAATCCACATAATGACAAACAGCACCAGACCCTCTAAAAAAGCTTCATAGAGTTGGGAGGGGTGACGTGCGAATTCACCGCCTGTGGGAAATACCATCGCCCACGGTACGTCAGTCGTTCTGCCCCACAATTCAGCATTAATAAAATTGCCGATACGTCCTGCACCTAAACCAATCGGGGCAAGCGGGGCGATAATGTCGGTGAGTTGCATCACGGTGCAGTTTTGTTTTTTCGCAAACCACCACATGGCAATAAACACGCCCAGCATTCCACCGTGAAATGACATTCCGCCTTGCCAGATTTTGAATAATATCAGCGGGTTGTCGATAAACGCGCTGAAGTTATAAAACAGGATATAACCTATGCGCCCGCCGAGAATCACGCCTATCGCGCCGTAAGTCACGAGGTCTTCAATGGCTTCGGGTTTAATGACTGACCACGGCTGTGCGGCGCGGCGTTGCCCTAAAAACCAGACGGCGGCAAAACCGATGAGGTACATGATGCCGTACCAGTGAATTTTGACAGGTCCAAGGGCGATGAGTACGGGGTCGATATTAGGGTAAGTTAGCATGAGTAATGGTTATAAAATGAAAAACAGGGCTATTGTAATTTATCCAGCGTTTGTTTGGCATGGTGTTTGTGTATGCGGGTGCTGATAACGCGAAAACCCATCACCAATACAAACAAACCCAATACGATGAGCATGGCTTGATGTATACCTGAGGCAATTGCGTCTTCACCTTCTGGTACATTCGCCACTAAACCTCCGAACAGATAACCGATATTAGAAAACGCGACTGCCCAGACGAACGCGGCAACCGCATTCCAAAAGGCAAATTTTTGCCATGATAGGTGGCTTATGCCAATGGCGATACTGCTGACATTGCGGATGCCATACATGAAGCGGTAGGAGAGAATAAAGCCTACGGCGTGTTTTTCCAGCCAGATAATGGCGAGGTTGACACCTGATTCCAGTTTAGGAAAATGATGCAGTACCCGCGAACCGTGAAGACGACCCAGCCAGAAACAGATTTGATCGCCCAGTAGACTGCCTAAACCGACGGCGGCAATGAGTTCATAAAGATTTAAATAGCCGCGCTGAGCGGCGAGACCTGCAAAAATAACGAAGGTTTCACCTTCCAATGCAGCCCAGAAAAAGGCGATGAGGTAAATCCAGTCGCCGTAATTTTGAATCAGTGTGTTTATTTCGTTCATGTTTCAATACACTCTCAATGAAGTAGGTTCTGTCGTTTTTATACACATTGGGCGCGAATGACCCACTGAAATACCATTAAATTTTCTTTGACTTCTTCTGTGCTTAAGCCAAAAGAGGGTGCGAGCGTGGTAAATACGCTTATCGCTTGTTCTGTTTCCCGTGGCGCAAAAATGCGTGGTGTAAATGCGTCAATCTGCCAACCTGTTTGCTCAAAAAGCTCAATCATGGTTTTTTTGGTAAAAAACCGCAGATGGGTTTTATCCAGCAGTCCGAAGTCAGCATAGTTCCATTCGCCATGCAGTAAACCCGCCAAAATAGTCCAGTTGCTGATATTGGGGATGCACGCCACACAACATCCATTTGAGGACATGAGGGGGTTGAATTTTGTCAGAATAGTCCACGGGTCTAGTAAATGCTCTAATACATCGCTGAAAATGAGGACATCAATTCTGTTTTCTCCAAGCAATGTTGCCAATTCAGAAAATACCTCGGCATCTTCAATGTTGCCGATGATTATCGAATCCACTTGAGTCGCCGCTTGTTGCGCGGCTTCTGCAAAAAGCTCTACGCCCAGATAGCGTACGTCAGGATTGATAGTTCGATATGCTTCTGTCAATCGTCCTGCACCACAACCAATTTCTACGACAGTATGTGCTTCTTTTGGCAGCATGGAGAGTAGTTCAGCATTGACTCCCTCATAATAATTCATTATTTATTCCTAATGTGGGCGAATTAAAAACAGCTTTTCATTGCTACACCAATATCAGTGGGTGAACTGACCACTTCAATGCCAGCGGCTTTCAATGCGGCAATTTTACCTGCTGCCGTGCCTTTACCGCCTGTTACTATCGCGCCTGCGTGTCCCATGCGTTTGCCCGCAGGTGCGGTTTGTCCTGCAATATACGCTACCACAGGTTTTGTGACGAATGCTTTAATGTACTCGGCTGCGTCTTCTTCTTCACCGCCGCCGATTTCACCGACCATGATGATGCCTTTAGTTTGCTCATCTGCTTGGAAGCGACTGAGTACATCAACAAAATTCATGCCGTGAATAGGGTCGCCGCCGATGCCGACGCAAGTGCTTTGCCCTAAGCCCTGCTGGGTGGTTTGATGCACTGATTCATAAGTCAATGTACCCGAACGCGAGACGATGCCGATAGAACCTGCAAGGTGAATTTTAGCGGGCATAATGCCGATTTTGCATTCATCGGGGGTGATAATGCCGGGGCAGTTAGGACCGATGAGCAGCGCGCCTGTACCCGCCATTGCCGCTTTGACGCGCAACATTTGTAATGTCGGGATGCCTTCGGTAATACAGACGATGAGTTGAATGCCCGCATCAACGGCTTCTAAAATGGCATCGGCGGCATAAAACGGCGGTACATAAATAACACTGGCAGTCGCGCCTGTGGTGTTCACGGCATCCTGTACAGTGTTGAAGACAGGCAGACCTAAGTGGATTTGACCGCCGCGTTCGGGTGTTACGCCGCCGACTAATTGTGTGCCGTAAGCCAATGCCTGTTCGGAATGAAATGTGCCTTGTTTGCCGGTGAAACCCTGACAGATTACTTTGGTGTCTTTGTTGATTAAAATGCTCATGCGACTGCCTTTGCTAATGCGACTACTTGTTCTGCGGCGTGATTCAGGTCTTCTGATGCGTATAAGTTCAGCCCTGTGTCGGTCAGCAAGGCTCTGCCTTGTTCGACATTGGTGCCTTCTAAGCGCACCACGACAGGTACGCTAACGTGAATTTGTTCAATAGCTGCGAGAATGCCCGAGGCAATCACGTCGCATTGGACGATGCCGCCAAAAATATTCACCAAGACAGCTTTAACACTGGGGTCTGAAAGAATTAATTTAAAAGCTTCACAGACTTTTTCAACATTGGTGCCGCCGCCGACATCCAGAAAGTTGGCAGGTAAGCCGCCTTTGAGTTTCACTAAATCCATAGTTGCCATTGCCAGACCTGCACCGTTGACCATGCAGCCGATATTGCCTTCCAGCGTGATGTAGTTAAGCCCGAATTGTTGCGCTTCGTTTTCTTTGTCATCTTCTTGGCTGGGGTCTTTCATTGCCAGAATGTCGGGATGAATAGCGAGTGCGTTATCATCAAAATTAATTTTGGCATCCAGTGCCAGTAAATCGCCGCTGTCGGTTTCAATCAGGGGATTGATTTCAATTTGCGTGGCATCTTTGGCTAAAAACAGGCGATACATTCCGAACATGATTTTTTCCAGAGCTTTGAGTTGCGCTCCTTTTAAGCCCAGTGTGTACGCTACTTTACGGCAAATATAGGATTGTAAGCCTGCGGCAGGATGCACCGCGACCGAGATAATTTTTTCAGGGGTGTCGTGCGCAACCGCTTCAATATCCATACCGCCCGCAGCGGAGGCAATAAACATCAGGCGTTCGGTGGCGCGGTCAAGAATTAAACTCAGGTATAACTCGCGTTTAATCGGGTATATTTTTTCGATTAACAGTGAATTAATCGGTAAGCCCACGCTGTCTGTTTGAATGGTGACCAGTCGTTTTCCCAGTAGTTCACGGCTGAACTCCATGACTTCTGCCAGATTTCTGGCGAGTTTTACACCGCCGACTTTACCTCGACCACCTGCATGAACTTGGGCTTTAACGACCCAGCCATCACCATTCAAGGCGCGCGCGGCTTGTTCCGCGCTTTCAGGGGTATCAGCGTATTTGCCTTCAGGAATGGGGATGGCATATTGCTGAAATAGGTGTTTAGCTTGATACTCGTGGATATTCATGTCCAACTCCTCGTTAACCGGTGGATTCCAGTGTTATGTTATTATGTGTTTGTATTGATGCTATCATTAATCGCTTATTCTAACGAAGTCCCCGTAAAACGCTATCCCTAACGCATTGATGACTGAAAATACTTCTGAGACTATTTACCCTTGCCCGCTTTCTAAGGGATATGGTATTCCTGCACGGCAGGCTTGGATATTACTGAAATTGTTTTTGGGTTATCGTCTCACGCTCGCCAGTTTGTTTATTGCGTTGTTTTATACCCAGAAAGGCTCGGCGTTAATTAATATTCACCATAGTCCGTTATTTACTTATAGTAGTCAGAGTTATCTGGTGCTGTCAGTGGTATCGGCGGTGTGTATTATCTGGAAACTGACGCGCTACACTATTCAGGCGCAGTTGTTGATTCTCACCGATATTCTCATTTTGACGCTGATTATGCACGCTTATGGCGGTGTTACCAGTGGTATGGGTATTTTGCTTGCGGTCTCTATTGCTTCGGGTGGATTATTAATCGGCGGACGTTGTGCGATGTTTTTTGCGGCGTTGGCAAGTCTGGCAGTATTGGCTGAACAACTGTATGCCGATTATATGCACAGTTTTGAGATAAGCTCTTATGCTTATGTGTATGCAGGAATGCTGGGCGCATCATTTTTCACCATTTCGTTGCTGTCTTTCGTATTGGCAAAACGCAGTGAGCAGATGTTGCAGTTTGCCGATCAGCAAAAACAGGCAATTTCTAATCTGGAAGAATTGAATCAGTATATTATTCAACATTTGCAATCAGGTATTATAATTACCGATCAGCAACAAATGATTCTTATGGCGAATGAAGCAGTGTTACGATTAACCAATTTAGCGACGCTGCCTACAGTACTCAGCGACATTTCCGAGTATTTACAATTGGGTTTTCAAACGTGGCTGGTTGATAACGAACAGAACCTGTTAGTGCTTCATGTGTTGAATCAGTCTGATATTCATGTGCGTTTCATGCTGTTGCCGACACGTTATCAAGTGTTTTATATGGTTATCATTGAAGACGGTACGCTTTATAATCAACGCTTACAGCAAAGCAAATTAGCTTCTTTGGGGCGATTAACCGCCAGTATTGCCCATGAAATACGCAATCCGCTCAGTGCGATTAATCATGCGGGTCAGTTATTATCAGAAAGTCCTGATTTATTGACTCAAGATGTACGCTTAACCCATATTATTAAAGCCAATGTATCGCGTGTTAATCATATCATTGAAGATATTTTGCAATTGTCGCGTCGCAAAGATTCACGGCGCGAAAAAATAGAATTAAATACATGGTTAGAGAATTATTTACAGAATTTTATTCTTGAACAGGTACTGAGTGCGAGTAGCTTTCGGTTGATACTAACCACAGAACCACTGTTTGTGTTTATTGATTCTAATCATTTAAAACAGATTATGGATAATCTATGCCTGAACGCACTGAAATACGGTCAGCCTGAGAAGGGTGTTATTACAGTGCAGACGGTGAGCTTAAAACAGGCATCCTGTATTGATGTCATTGATAATGGCGAGGGTATCAGTCGTGAAAATCTCAGCCATTTGTTTGAACCTTTTTTTACTACATCGACTAGCGGAACTGGCTTAGGGCTTTATATCTCTAAAGAGCTAGCCGAGCTTAATCAGGCGAAATTGATTTATTATGTTACTGCCGAACAGCAAAGCTGCTTTCGGTTGTGTTTATTTAATGCAGACTACACTTTAATTGAAATATGAAAAAACCACTGGTACTGATTGTAGATGACGAACCCGATATTCTTGAACTGTTGGAAATTACCTTGAACAGAATGGAAATAGACACCCGTTGTGCTAAAACTATCGGTAGTGCTAAAACGTTATTACAAGAGGAATCGTTTGATCTTTGTTTAACCGATATGAAATTACCTGATGGTAATGGTTTGGAATTGGTTGATTTAATACAGGATATGACGACTCCTATCCCGATTGCGGTTATTACGGCGCATGGCAATATGGATACCGCCATTTTAGCGATGAAAAAAGGCGCGTTTGATTTTATTTCCAAGCCTGTTGATTTATTAGTGTTGCGGCAACTGGTCAGCAGCGCGTTAAAAACCGCTGAGCCAGAGATGACTAAAGACCGTCGTACGCGCAATATCCTGCTGGGTGATTCTATTGTTATGCGTGAAATTCGCGGCAAAATAAATAAACTGGCTCTTAGTCAGGCACCTATTTATATCAGTGGCGAATCAGGTTCTGGTAAAGAGTTGGTCGCTAAATTAATCCATCGTCAAAGTGCGCGATCTGCCAATCCGTTTGTTGCTATTAACTGCGGTGCTATTCCGTTGGAACTCATGGAAAGCGAATTTTTCGGACACAAAAAAGGCAGTTTTACAGGTGCGTCTTGTGACAAACAAGGTCTGTTTCAGGCAGCAGAAGGCGGCACTTTATTCCTTGATGAAGTGGCGGATTTGCCGTTGTCGTTACAGGTTAAATTACTTCGCGCCTTACAAGAGAAAAAAATCCGACCTGTGGGTGATAACCGAGAAATTCCTGTCGATATTCGTTTACTCAGTGCAACACATCAAAATCTCAGTGACATGGTGGCATCGGGTAGTTTCAGACAGGATTTATATTATCGTATCAATGTCATTGATTTGCACGTTCCCTCATTGCGCGAGAGAAGCGAAGATTTACCTGAACTCATCGACCATATTCTGATGAAACTGATGGGAGCCAACACATCGAATAAGCCGACATTATCAAACACCGCTTTAGTAGCTCTGCAACGCTATGATTTTCCAGGTAATGTTCGTGAGCTTGAGAATATTTTAGAAAGAGCCTTGGCACTTTATGAGGGCAATCGCATAGAGCTGAAAGATTTAAATCTGCCTATGAATATTGCGATGCACAACTACATAAATAAGGGTGTAAAGCATCAGGCGGATAGTGCAGCTGCACCTGTATTTGATCCCGCCGAAGGTTCACTGGAGAACTATCTGGAAAGAATAGAAAAAGATATGCTTACTCGCGCATTGGAAGAGAATAGATGGAACAAGACAGCCGCAGCTAAACAGCTGGGACTGTCTTTCAGGTCATTTCGTTATCGACTGAAGCGACTTAATTTAGATGGCAAGGATTAATTTCTAAGCCTTGTATTGCTCCATGGTTTCAAGTTCAGCGATAGCGGCTTTGATGATGGTCTCAATGTCGGCATTCAGCTCGTTATTTTTATAGATTTTTTCCAATAAACCTTCGGTAACCAGTGCTTCTTTTATCCATCGTTTGGTAAATCGGTAATTATTGTATGTGGTCGCAATATCACCTGTTTTAGGGTCTTTCAGACCCTTTTTGGTTGCTGCTGGTTTTTTGGTTGATGTTGATTTAACGGGTTTTGCTGTGTTGGTTTTGGGTGACTTTGCAGGTTCTTTTTTAGGAATCGGCTCAATTGCTGCAAGTTGCACCGATACTCCCTGTTTTTCAGGTTCTTCTACAGGCGTTATGGATTTGGCTATTGCTTTTTTGTCACCACTGACAATATAAAGAATATAAGCCACATAAATTACAGTTAATACAAACAATATTTCAGTCATGACAACCACCCTCCTCTAAATTTATTATAGTCACAGAAAGTAAATCTGTGCAGCTCACGATGAAGCTGGGTTTTGAATATACCAGAAGCCAAGCAGATAGGTAAGTGCTAATAGCAATAGAGGTTAAGTAATGGGCATAAAAAAACCTCGTCACTTGTTGGTAACGAGGTTTTTAACCCTTTAGCTGACGGCATAAAAGGTGTGCCTAAAAAGTTAAACCCATTTGAATATCGACTGGGTTAACTAACTGTTTTTCAGCAGGTTATTTTAAAGCACTGCTCATGTATTGAGCGCAGTATGCTTTTTAGATTAACTCTTTCAGTTTTAAGTAGCCTTTTTGAGCATCTCTTAACAGAGCTTCAGCTTCTTGTGTAGAACCGTCTTTCAAAAGTTTACGAGCATTTTTCAATTTGCTGTTTACTTTGTCACGCGCAGCAAACACTCTGTCATTGGCATTGATTTCTTTACCGGCATCCAGTGCGTCTTTGATAAGCGCGTCAACTTTTGCAATGTCTTCGCCTTTTGTCAGAGCTTCAATAGCATCGCCAACTTTGCTTGCGACCATGTCAATTGCATCAGCAGGTGCATAAGTGATACGTCCCGCATCGCCTTCAGCCATGACTGAAGTTGAAACTGCGCCCAAAGAAGCGGCGATACATAAAGCTAATGCGATTTTTTTTAAGGTTTTCATGTTTCTAAATCCTCAAGTTATTTTTATTTAAGTGTATTGGCAGACCATTTTTTTATAGTATGTAACCTACCAAGAAAGATTCTACCACATTTTGAAATTATCAATTTGTTAGTAAGGTAATAGATGTTACTTTTAATGTCTGCCGCAGTAAACTATAAGGGTATACAACCCTTATAGTCTGGCTGATCAATAACGGGCTGACTTAATTATTAGTGAGCTGCGTCGTAGATTTTTTTCATTTCTGCGTAGATTGCTAAAGCAGCATTAACGTCAGCTAATGCTTCTTCGTTTTTGTTTTCTAAGAATGCTTCACGAGCTGTTCTTAATTTGTCATTCAATTTTTGACGTAAACGCTCAGTTTGCTCATAACGGAATTCTTTAACTGATTGGCGAGCATTATTCAAAGCGGTTTGAATTTGTTCATTAGTATCGCCACCTTTTTCTAATAACGCTTTTGCTTCTAATAATGATGCTTCAGTGCTTTTAGCAGCAGTTTGAACGATAGCGTTTAAATCTTTGTGCGCTTCAGCAGCGAATGCTGTTGAAGATACCGCAGTCATTGATGCAGTGATGACAACAGCAACTGCGATTTTTTTCAATAATTTCATATTGTGATCCTTTGGTGGCTGAGTGAAGCTACATTCACTCTATTTAAGTTTAAAGTGGTCAACAAAAGACATTTAACTAAAATGTAATGACTATTGCTCTGCATATTCTAACACAGATGATGCGTTAAAATGCCTTAAACATTGTTGCTATATCGGTACTTTTTCAGTGAAAATACCGTATTTTTTTCAGTAGAATTACTCAATTTCCCTTAATAAGCGAAAGCCAATGTCGCTGGTACGACTGACGGGTAAGCCGCTATAACGTAAAGAAGAGCGTAAATTAATCGCTTTACCTACCCAGCTACCGCCGCGATATACACGGAATTGCCCTGTTTCAGGGCCTTTCGGGTCTTTTTCAGGGCTGTTATGATAATAATTGGGGTCATACCAATCCTGCACCCATTCCCACACATTACCGTGCATATCCTGCAATCCCCATTGGTTAGGCTTTTTAGTACCGACTTCTTTGCTGGTGCCGTGATAGCCTTCGTTACCAAACCATGCGTATTCGACTAATTTTTTAGGGTCGTCACCGAAAGAATATAGCGTGGTGCTGCCTGCTCTGGCAGCATATTCCCATTCCGCTTCCGTCGGTAAGCGAAAAGCATTGCCGCCTTGTTGTTCATTTAATTTTTTAATAAAGGCTTGTGCATCCTCCCAGTTTACTTTTTCCACAGGTTTATACTGGGCTTTATATTTGCTGGGATTGCTGCCCATGACATCTTCCCATTGTTTTTGCGTGACTTCCGTTTCGCCTAAATAAAACGGCTTTTCAATGCAGACGCGATGCTGCGGCATTTCAACTTCACTGCTTTCTTTAATATCCGTGTCTTTGCCCATTAAAAAACAGCCAGCTTCTATTCGGACAAAGCGAATACCTGCAAACGATTTGTATTCGACTGCCTGTGCTGCCTGACTAGGTAATGCGCTTGCGACCAAGGTCAAAACGAATGTTATTATTTTATTAAATTTCATGACTTCTCCCCATTTTTATGCGTGAATTCAGCGTGTTCAATACTACTACAATCAAGAGGATTGATTAATAATGTTACACTAAATCATCCTACCTACTTTATATAGGTTGACCCACATTAATATTGATGAGCTATGTACAGAACTTCTTATTTTTTCACCTTAGGCATCGGCGTTACCTTATTATTGACGGCTTGTATGGGTGTTCAATCCGTAGTGCCGAATCCTCGGACAATTAATTTAACGTCATTATCAGGCGTACAGGACGTTATCAGCTTCGATGTAAGCACGGATAATGACAAAATTCACGCGCTGGTCGCAGGCAAGCTATCAGATAAAACCAAGCTTACTGTCGTGCGCTATGTTTCTTCGGAAGATGGTGGTCAGCATTGGAATGCGGCGGTGGATATTGCGACCGATAGCAATCCTATTGCGGTACGCGGCAACGATGTGCAAATTGCCGCTACTGGCGATAATCGGGTGGCAATCTGGCAAACCAAGGGCGAATTTCCCAGCATGGGGCCGATGGTCAGTTATTATTCACATGATGCAGGTAAGACGTGGCACAAAGGCGTAAATCCTGCCGTTGATAATAATGGTGACCAAGCGCATATTGATGTGATTGCCGATAAAAAGGGCATTTTTCATGCGGTGTGGCTCGCAGACCCAGAAGAAAACGGTTATCAAAGTTTGCGCTATGCCCGCTCGCTGAATGGCGGTGAGCAATGGCAGGCAAGTCAAAAACTGGATGATTCGACGTGTTCCTGCTGTTGGAACACCTTGGCAGTATCACCCTCAGGTGAACTCAATATTCTGTATCGGGACATGAAACCGCGCGATATGGCATTGATGCAATCGTCTGATAATGGCGTGACGTGGCGGCGTACCAGTACCGTTGGCACGTTTGGCTGGCAATTTGACGGTTGTCCGCATATCGGCGGCGGCTTGGCGGTAGACGAACATAACGTGCTATATAGTAGCGTGTGGACAGGATTGGACGGTAAGTCAGGCTTATATACACTGCGTTCTAGCGACAATGGCAACACATGGAGTACACCGCAGGCTATCGGCAAACTGGCCAGTCATAGTGATATTGCCGTTAATCAACAACAGCTTGCCATGATTTGGGACGAAAGAGAGCCGGACGGATTGAGTATTTTTTCTGCACAATCAAAAGATGGCGGTAGCACATGGTCAACCGCTCAACGCTTATCTGCCACAGGTATCATGGCAACGCATCCGCGTATTATCAGTATCGAGCATGGTTTTTTAGCTCTGTGGACAGAAAAGCACAATAAACAGCCTAGCCAATGGATGGTTAAAATGCTTGATGAATAACGCTATTGTCATACATCGGTTTATAATAACGCCCCCATTGCCACTGACATTCACTCATTTATTCGTAGATTTTATGACTCACTATCACACTAATAAGAAAAAATATTCCCTGTTTTCGGGGGTTGTCCTGCTTGCCGCGCTGGCAATGCCATCGTTATCATTCGCACACGCCAAGATGGTACGGTCTTCACCTGAGGGAAATGCCGTGTTGACGGAATCGCCTAAACAAGTCGATGTCTGGTTTGATGATAAAGTCGGCACAGAATACAAAGCCCTCGCGGTCATTGATAGCAAAGGCAAGCGTGTTGACAACAAAGATATGGTGCAGGAAGCCACTGATTTAACACATTTTTATGTCACTGTGCCTTTATTGCCCCCCGATACTTATACCGTCCGTTATCGCGCGGTGTCGATTGATACCCACATCGTCACAGGCAAATACCAATTCACGATTAAAGCACCCTAATGATGAAAAATATAATTTTTGCCGTATTACTGCTGATGAGCCTGCTCACTGGGTGCGATAGAGACAAACTCGGTACACAGCCGCAAATTCCTGATTTAAACAGCGTCGGCTGTTTGATTACCAATGATTTTTATGCCGTGCATCTTAGCGTTTATGTCAAAACCGCCGTTGCACCCAAAGATGCCAGTGACAGAGCGGCGTTATTAAAACCGTATTGCCAAGAACTGCCCGTAACAGGTAAAGCCTTTTTTTCAGCTGATTTAATTGACCGCGATATTCGCCAAACGCCGATTGGTATTCGTGTTGTCGAATTGGAATTAACAGGTTCGGATGACAGTAAACCCGAAAATTTTAAAGAAATTCGCACCATTACCGAAGTTCCTGCTAAAACTTATTCAAAAGGCGTAGTGGAAGCACAAGCTGATATTGATAAAAATGGCTATTACGCCTTATTTTTATTAGTCGGTGGTGAAGAAGCAGTTTCAGATGAAGACAAGCTGAGAATTCCGTTTCATGTCGGCGGCGATCCAGACGCATTACCCAAACAAACCATCATGCTGATTGCAGGCGGTGCGACCATGCTACTGCTTCTTATCATTGGCATCATTGTCTGGATTCGTAAAAAACGTAAAGTCATGGAGAAGAGTTAATGTTCAATAAACTCATCGCCGTTATTTTCTTACTGGGTTATGCGCAGTTCAGCGCGGCGCATGATCCGGGTTTAAGTTCGACAGATGTAGTCATCAACGCGCAAGGCATGGATACTAAAATCACTTTCTCTGTGCAAGATGTGGAAGCACTCGTGCCGATGGACAGCGATCAGGATGCCGAAGTCACTGCCGCAGAACAAAATGCCGCAAAGCCCAAAATTGCCGCGTGGGTAGAGCAAGGCTTACAACTCACGCTGGACGGGCAGGTTATTCAGCCGAGTGCGGCAGGTGTCGTCAGTTTTGATGAGCAGAATAACGCCCATATTGACCTGCATTATGCACAAACCCCCGGTAAACAACTGCAACTACAGGCGAATTTTTTAAGCAAGCTGCCGTCAGGTCATAAGCAATTTGTTACCCTGAAAAATGAAATAGGGCAGGGCATAGCTGAAAAAATGCTCTCGCAAGCCGATAACACCATTGCACAGGCTTTTCCTGTTGCTGATGCGGGCATCCTCAGTGTCGAAGGTATGCCAACCGCCTCAACGTTCAGCGATTTTTTACTGTTAGGCATCGAACACATTTTGACAGGCTACGATCACCTATTGTTCTTGTTTTCGCTGTTGATTGTTACGCGCAGCTTTTTGCCCGCACTCAAAATCATCACCTTTTTCACCATTGCTCACTCCATCACACTGGGCTTGGCTGCATTCAACGTCATTGATATTCCCAGCAGTATCGTTGAGCCGCTGATTGCCGCCACTATTATTTATGTCGGCGTGGAAAATATAATGCGTGGCGATCATCCCAAAGGACGACAATGGCTGACGTTTTTCTTCGGCTTGGTGCATGGCTTCGGTTTTGCCGCCGTGTTACGCGAAATGGGCATTTCCTCGATGGAAACAGGCATCATGCTACCGCTGTTTTCCTTTAACCTAGGTGTGGAAATAGGTCAGATAACCGTAGCGGCTGTCTTTTTACCGATTATCTGGTGGCTGCATAAAAAGCCAATGATAGAACCAAGACTCACACCTGTTTGTTCAATTTCGGCGAGTTTAGCAGGTGCTTATTGGTTAATAGAGCGCACGTTATTAAGCTGATAAACAAGGAGTGCAAACCTAAGTTTGTACTCCAGCAGCAAGTTATATTAAAGAAACAGCTTGCTTTATATTATAAAGTGTTTATAATACATCAAATCAATCGCGGGGTGGAGCAGCTTGGTAGCTCGTCGGGCTCATAACCCGAAGGTCGTAGGTTCAAATCCTGCCCCCGCTACCAGATTTTTGAACCCCATTCTTGGGGTTTTTTATTTTCTAGACTTCGGTTTTGAGTGGTCTAATAGTCGAATTGTTAATGGAAGAGCCTTTGGCTCTTTTTTTTTGTGCGAAAGTAAGTGAGGAAAAATGAAACAGGCTCCTGAGCATTTGGTCAACTTAATAGAACCGATTGTGGAAGGCTTAGGTTATGAATGCGTCGGCATTGACTATAATCCGCATCCAAAACACGGTCTGTTACGAGTTTATATCGACAGTGAAAACGGAATTTTGGTGGAAGACTGCACTAAAGTCAGTCATCAGATCAGCGGTGTTCTCGATGTAGAAGACCCCATACAAGGTTTTTATCAATTAGAAGTGTCTTCACCCGGAGCGGACAGACCCTTTTTTAAAGTCAGTCAGTTTGAGCAATTTATCGGTAGCACTGTTATGGTTCATCTGTTTAAAGCCATCCAAGGTCGTAGAAAAATCACAGGACTGATTGAAAAAGTTGAAGACGATATTATTACGCTCTCAGAAGCAGGGCAGTTTTTTGATGTTCCGTTTAACGCCATGAGTAAGGCGCGTTTAGTGCCTGAGTATTTTATAGAAAAAGGAGGACGCAATGGCAAATAAAGAAATTTTACTGGTAGTCGAAGTTTTTTCTAATGAAAAAGAAATAGAAAAAGAAATTGTTTTTCAAGCAATCGAATCCGCATTAGAAACTGCCACTATCAAACGTCACGTTAATCAAATCAAAGCACGAGTCGCTATCGACCGTAAAACAGGCGATTACAGCACTTACCGCCAATGGGAAGTCGTGGATGCAAACCCAGCGTGTGCAGGTGATGTTGAGTTCCCAACAACACAAATTTTGCTGGAAGTGGCGAGACTGGATAATCCAGATGCACAAGTCGGCGACATCATCGAAGAAGAAATAGAATCAGTCGATTTCGGTCGTATTGCCGCACAAACTGCTAAACAGGTTATCATTCATAAAGTACGCGAAGCAGAACGCAAGAAAATTGTCGATGCGTATCAAAGTCGTGTCGGTGAACTGGTGACAGGCGTAGTCAAACGCATCGAAAAAGGCAGTATCTATATGGACTTAGGCGGACACATTGAAGCCTATATTGCCAAAGAAGACATGATTCCGCGTGAACCTGTGCGTATTGGCGACCGTATTCGCGGCTATTTAAAAGACGTGCGTTTAGAACCTCGCGGCCCCCAATTATTTGTCAGTCGCACAGCACCCGAACTACTGATTGCCTTATTTCGTTTAGAAGTACCCGAAGTCGGCGAAGGCATGATTACTGTCATGGGCGCGGCTCGTGATCCGGGTTCGCGTGCTAAACTGGCGGTTAGAAGTAACGATCCGCGTTTAGACCCCGTCGGTGCGTGTGTCGGTATGCGCGGTTCTCGCGTACAATCCGTGACTAACGAATTGGCAGGCGAACGGGTTGACATTATTTTATGGAACCCAAGTGAAGCGCAGTTTGTCATTAATGCCATGTCACCTGCGGAAATTCAATCCATTGTTGTCGATGAAGACAAACACAGCATGGATTTAGCGGTCAGCTCCGAAAACTTATCACAAGCCATTGGTCGTGGCGGTCAGAATGTCCGATTGGCGACTCAACTGACTGGCTGGGAGCTCAATGTGATTGATGCGTCTAAAGCCGAACAAAATGCCGAAGCCGAAGTGGGCAAAATTAAACAATTATTTATCGACCAACTGGGTGTTGATGACGACATCGCATTAATTCTGGCGGAAGTCGGTTTTAACAGTGTGGAAGAAATTGCTTATGTACCTGTCAGTGAAATGCTGGAAATTGAAGGTTTTGATGAGCCACTGGTTAATGAACTGAGAAATCGTGCTAAAGACGCACTGCTCATTAATGCCATTGCCGCTGAAGAAAAAATAGAAACCGCACAGCCCGCGCAAAGTTTGCTGGATATGGAAGGCATGGATCATGATTTAGCCTACAGTTTAGCCAGTCAGGGCGTTGTAACGATGGAAGATTTGGCAGAACAATCAGTTGACGATTTGCTGGATATTTCAGGTATGAGTGAAGAACGTGCAAAAACGTTGATTATGAAGGCTCGTGAGCCTTGGTTTGCGTAGGCATAAAGCGAGTAGGTAAGGGGTAGGAATATGAGCGATAAAACAGTACGACAATTAGCCGACATGGTAAAAACGCCGTTGGATCAGTTATTAAAACAACTGCAAGAGGCGGGATTATCTGTTAGAACACCTGATGACATCATTAATGACGATGAACAAATGCGCTTATTAACGCACTTGCGTAAAAGTCATGGTAAAGCCCAAGGCGAAGGTGACAACTCGCCTAATCGGGTTACGTTAGCACGCCGAAAAGTCACCGAAATCAAACAAGCCAGCGTACCGGGTAGTTCCACAAAAACCATCAGCGTTGAAGTGCGTAAAAAGAAAACGTACATAAAACGTGCCGATGTCGATGAAGTAAAAGCCGTTGAACCGCCCAAAGTTGAAGTGGAAGAACTAACACAGCCCGTAGAGATCGAAGTTGTCGCACCCGCTGAAATTATTACACCTGTTGTCGTAGAGCCTGTTATCGTATCCGCTGAACAAACGCCTCAACCGAAAGAAACAGTTGCCGAAGTATCTGTACAACAGCCAGAGCTTGAAGTGAAAGCCGATGACAAGTCTGTTGCTGAAATTGAAGCGGAGCAACTGATTGAGCCAGAAGTGGATCTTGACTCAGAAGCCAAATTTGAGGCGTTAAAACTCAAAGAAGAAAAGAAAAACAAAGAAAAATCAGCCAAAACCAAAGAAGCTGAAGAAGCCCGCAAAAAACAACAAGAGAAAGAGCGTCGATTGGAAGAGTCTATTAAGAAAAATGCTGACAAAGTCAGACAACAAGCCGCAAAAACTGACGGACAGCACAGAAAAGGTGCTGACGAAGGCGGCGGTGGTGCGCGTTCATCGGGTAAAGACGGCAAACGCGGCAAGCGTAGCAAAGGCAAGCAGCAAGCCCCGCAACGCAACGTTAACCAGCCCGAAGGCAAACATCAATTTGAAATGCCCAGCGCGCCTATCGTTTATGACGTGACGATTCCCGAGATGATTATCGTCTCTGATCTTGCACAAAAAATGAACATCAAAGCGGCAGCTGTCATTAAGCATTTGATGAAACTCGGTATCATGGCGACCATCAACCAAACCATCGACCAAGACACAGCGGCGATTCTGGTTGAAGAAATGGGTCATAAACCCATTATGCAAAGTGAAGACGATCTTGAGCAGGAAATGCTCGCCGAAGCTTTGGAAGAAGATAACCGCGTAGAACAACCGCGCGCTCCTATCGTCACCATCATGGGACACGTCGATCACGGTAAAACCTCACTGCTCGATTACATTCGTAAAACCCGCGTCGCCGCAGGTGAAGCGGGCGGTATTACTCAGCACATCGGTGCGTATCAAGTCAAAACCGACCACGGTTCGGTTACTTTCTTAGATACCCCAGGTCACGCGGCATTTACTGCCATGCGGGCGCGTGGTGCCGATGTCACTGACGTAGTTATTATCGTCGTTGCCGCAGATGATGGCGTGATGCCGCAAACCAAAGAAGCAGTTGAACACGCCAGAGCGGCTAACGTACCGATTATCGTCGCCATGAACAAAATGGATAAACCGGGTGTTAATCCAGATAAAGTCATGCAGGAATTATCCAGCATCGGCGTACAGCCCGAAGAATGGGGCGGTGATGTGCAATTCTTACAAATTTCTGCTAAAACAGGCTTGGGTATTGATGACCTTATCGAAGCACTGATTGTCCAAACTGAAATTTTAGAACTGAAAGCCCCTGTCGAAGGCGCGGCTTCTGGTATCGTTATTGAATCACGTCTGGATAAAGGACGCGGTGCAGTTGCCACCGTCTTAATCCAAAAAGGCACACTGGAAAATGGACAAATGGTGTTATGCGGACATGAATACGGTCGCGTTCGCGCCATGTTCAATGAAAACGGCAAACCCATTAAAGAAGCGGGCCCTTGTGAACCTGTTGAAATTCTAGGTTTATCAGGTACACCGAATGCAGGTGATGAATTCTTAGTGGTACAAAACGAACGTGTTGCCAAAGACTTGGCAAAACATCGTGAAGACCGCAAAAAATTCACCCGTCATGCCGCACAGCAAGCCGCTAAACTGGACGAAGTGTTCTCACGCATGACCACAGGCGAACTGGCTTGTGTCAACTTGGTGTTAAAAACCGACGTACAAGGCAGTTTAGAAGCTCTGCGCAGTTCATTGGTCGGCTTGTCGAATGACGAAGTGGAAGTAAAAGTCGTTTATGGCGGTGTAGGTGGTATTACCGAAGGCGATGCCAATTTAGCCTTAGCGTCGGGCGCAATCTTAATGGGCTTTAACGTCCGTGCCGATGCGACCGCTAGAAAAATGATTGAAGAAAAAGGCATCGACTTACATTACTACAGCATCATTTATGAAGCGATAGACGAAGTTAAAAAATCTATCAGCGGGATGTTGGCTCCTGAAATCAAAGAAACCATTGTCGGTCTTGCCGAAGTGCGCGACGTGTTCAAATCACCAAAATTCGGCGCGATTGCCGGTTGTATGGTCGTTGATGGCTACGTTAAACGTAATCTACCGATTCGCGTACTGCGTGACAATGTTGTGATTTATGAAGGTCAGCTGGAATCTTTACGCCGTATCAAAGATGACGTTGCCGAAGTTAAAATGGGCATAGAATGCGGTATCGGCGTGAAGAACTACAACGATGTCCGTGTTGGCGATCAAATTGAAGTCTTTGAACGCACCGAAGTGAAACGGGAACTGTAATCATGGCAAAAGAATTCGGGCGTAATGCCCGCGTCTCTTCACAAATGCAAAAAGAGCTATCGCTTGTTTTGCAACGTGATGTTAAAGATGTCCGTTTAGGTTTTGTCACCATCAATGAAGTCGTGGTCAGCAAAGATTTAGCCGTGGCAAAAATTTATGTCACGGTACTGAATGCTGATGAGCAAGCTAAAAAAGACAATGTTAAATTGCTCAACGAACTAGCCCCACTGATACGCCACGAACTCGCTAAACGTATGCGCCTACGGCACATCTCCACGCTGCGTTTTCACTACGACACCTCGTTTGATACAGGTATGCGCGTCGCGGAATTGTTGAGTGATGTGCCAAGGTCTTCACAAGAACCTGAGAACTAACAGAAATACTACACAAACCATCATCATTCCCATGTCACAAAAATAGGGGAGTGATGATGTTTTTTTAAAATGACATCATGTCAGCCATCGAATTAACACCGATTACAATAGACTCCTGTTCTTCGGTTATTAAATAACTATCTGCATTAACGCCACTTAATCACCCCATGAGCAAACGCAAATCAGGTCTTAATGTCCACGGTATTTTATTGTTGGATAAACGCTTAGGTGTCTCTTCTAATAAAGCCTTACAAGAAGTACGCCGTTTATTTAATGCCAATAAAGCAGGGCATACGGGCAGTTTAGACCCGTTGGCGACAGGTTTATTGCCGCTGTGTTTTGGTGAGGCGACCAAAGTGTCGGGCATGATGCTGGATGATGACAAACGCTATGCGGTCACTATTCAGTTAGGCGTGATGACCGATACGGGCGATGCGGAAGGCATGGTGCTGGAAACCAAGCCTGTGCCGCCGTTGTCTCTTGAACAAATTCACGCTTGTTTGCAACACTTCACAGGTGAGATTGACCAAGTGCCGCCGATGTATTCGGCGTTAAAACATAACGGCAAAAAACTGTATGAATTGGCGCGTGAAGGCATCACCATTGAGCGCAAAGCCCGCCATATCACGCTATACGACATAAAACTGGTGGATTTTGCTGGCGATTTGCTGAGTCTGGAAGTGTTCTGCTCTAAAGGCACTTATATCCGCTCCTTAGCCGAAGACATCGGGCATTATTTCGGTTGCGGCGGTACGGTCACTGTGCTGCGGCGTTTGCAGGCAGGACAGTTTCAGTTAGCCGATGCACACACGATTGAACAACTCACCGCCATGACAGCAGAGGAATTAAATGCCTGTTTAATCGCTGTTGATGAACCCTTGCAAACCATACCCGCCGTGCAGTTATCCGCTGAACAAGCCACCGCCATTCAGTACGGTCAGACGATTGCTTACGACAATTCAGAAGCGGGCATCGTGCGCATTTATCATAACGAGCTGTTTCTGGGCTTGGGAGAAATGGCTTTAAATGGTAAACTAGCCCCGAAAAAATTATTCAATCTACGCGATTGAACACCAAACTCTACACCCTATCGTGGAGTGTTATCTTAAGCCGTCATCCGACGGTTTTTATTTTAAATTAATCTTAGGGATTATAAGCAATGCCATTTACCGCAGAACAAAAAAAAGCCGTCGTCGAAGCCTATCGTCAATCAGAAACTGATACAGGTTCACCCGAAGTTCAAGTGGCTTTATTGACCGCTCATATTAATCATTTAATGCCGCATTTTGCCGAACACAAAAAAGACAACCATTCACGTCGTGGTTTGTTGCGTATGGTAAATCAACGTCGTAAATTATTAGATTACCTCAAAGGCAAAGACCTAGGGCGTTATCGTTCATTGATTGAACGTTTAGGTTTACGCAAGTAATACTCTCCACAGAAACGGCACTGCACGGTGTCGTTTCTGCTTTAACACAGTAAAAATCTACTCACAATCTACAATAAAGGAACCTTCAATAGTGAACCCTATTAGGCAAGAATTTCAGTACGGCGATCATAAAATTACGCTAGAAACGGGTGAAATCGCACGTCAAGCAGACGGCGCAGTGATGATTGATGTAGACGGCACATCATTACTGGTCACAGTCGTCGGTAAAAAAGAACCCGCTGGCGGCGATTTTTTTCCTTTAACGGTTAATTATCAAGAAAAAGCCTACGCGGCAGGTAAAATCCCCGGTGGTTTTTTCAAACGCGAAGGCAGACCAAGCGAACAAGAAACCTTAACATCACGTTTGATTGATCGCCCGATACGCCCCTTATTCCCAGAAGGCTACACCCACGAAGTGCAGATTATTGCTACCGTGGTGTCGCTTAACCCAGAAGTTGATCCAGAAATTGCCGCCCTTTTAGGTGCATCTGCTGCCTTAGCGGTCTCTGGTTTACCCTTCAATGGTCCAATCGGCGCAGCGTGTGTCGGTTATAAAGACGGCGAATATTTATTAAATCCATCACCCGCTGCCTTAAAAGAATCACAACTGACTTTAGTGGTTGCAGGTACAGCGCAAGCCGTATTGATGGTGGAATCAGAAGCCGCTGGTTTATCAGAAGAAGTCATGCTGGGTGCAGTATTGTTCGGTCATGAACAAATGCAAACTGCCATTAACGCCATTAATGAATTTGCCGCTGCCGCAGGTTGTGGCGTAGTCGAATGGGTTGCCCCTGAAACCAATGCCGAACTAAAACAATTAGTTGCCGAAGCCGTAGAAGCTGATATTAAACAAGCCTACACCATCGCAGAAAAATTAGTTCGCCAAGAACATTTAAAAGGCATTCGTACCGCCGTCGTCGAAAAATTATCAGTCAATTACGCTGAAAATGACATCCGTGGCATTATCGAACACCTTGAATACAGCATCGTGCGTCATGCAGTATTAGAAGGCAGACGTATTGACGGACGTGCGTTAGACTCAGTACGCCCAATTACCATTCGCACAGGTGTATTGCCCAGAACCCACGGTTCAGCATTATTCACACGCGGCGAAACCCAAGCTCTCGTCGTTGCCACCTTAGGCACACAACGCGATGCACAAATTATTGATGCACTGGCTGGCGAATACAAAGAACCGTTCATGCTGCATTACAACTTCCCTCCGTACAGCGTAGGTGAAACTGGTTTTGTCGGCTCACCAAAACGCCGTGAAATCGGTCATGGTCGTTTAGCAAAACGCGGCGTTGCTGCGGTATTGCCCAACATGGAAGAATTCCCTTACACCATCCGCGTCGTATCAGAAATTACCGAATCAAACGGCTCAAGCTCAATGGCTTCCGTGTGCGGTAGCAGTTTGGCATTAATGGATGCGGGCGTACCCATCAGCACACCTGTTGCAGGTATTGCAATGGGCTTGATTAAAGAAGGCGACAGCTTTGCCGTATTATCCGACATCATGGGTGATGAAGATCACCTTGGCGACATGGATTTTAAAGTGGCAGGCTCAATCGACGGCATTACCGCGCTGCAAATGGACATCAAAATTGATGGTATCACCGCAGAAATCATGCAAACCGCGTTAGCGCAAGCTAAAACAGGTCGTTTGCACATCTTAGGCGAAATGAACAAAGCCTTAGCCGCAACGCGCAATGAAATGTCTGATTTCGCACCGCGTATCATCACCTTCAAAATCGACCCTGCAAAAATCCGTGAAGTTATCGGCAAAGGCGGCGCAACTATCCGCAGCATTACCGAACAAACGGGCGCAAGCGTTGATTTAACCGATGACGGTATCGTTAAAGTTGCTTCAGTTGATAAAGCCGCAGGTGAAGAAGCCCGCCGCTTAATCGAAGAAATCACCGCAGAAGTGGAAGTCGGTAAAGTGTATGAAGGCAAAGTTGTTCGTTTAATGGACTTCGGCGCATTCGTCACTATCTTACCCGGCAAAGACGGCTTGGTTCACATCTCACAAATCTCCGACGAACACGTTGACAAAGTCAGCGACCGTTTGAATGAAGGCGATGTGGTTAAAGTCAAAGTCTTAGAAATCGACCGTCAAGGTCGTGTTCGTTTAAGTATTAAAGAAGCTGAAAAAGAAGACTAAGCTTTTTTAGCTTAGCAACGAAAAAGAGCCGCGAGGCTCTTTTTTTGTTTTTATCATTCCTATTTTGTTGTGCGGCATTTATTGGGTGAGTGAAAATGCTTGATATTATCTCATTTTGAGATAATATAGTTATTAGGAGAACGTGTCACTTTAAAAAATTTAGAGTGATGTTAAATAACATTTTTTGGGGAAAGTGAGTATGAGCAGCACATTAAATTTAAATTTTTATTTTTTAATATGGAAAAAATATGCACATTATTGCCTACCCAATGTTACGCAATTTCTTCACAAAACACCCTACCAGCGAAGCATCACTCAACGCTTGGTACAAAATCGTAAAGCAAACCGATTTTTCCAACTTTAACGAATTAAGAACTGTATTTCCCAGTGCAGATGTCGTTAAAAACGAACAAGATAAAAGTTTAACTGTATTTAATATTCACGGTAACAATGTGCGTTTAATTACGGCTATACACTACAACACCAAAACCGTGTATATCCGTAACATTCTAACGCACGCCGAATATGACAAAGAACGATGGAAACGTTAAACAACATCGTTGTAGAGGATAAGGTAATGAACAGCACACTTGCTACATTAAACCAGCACTGGCAAGACATAGCTCCCTTGGTTGCTATACCTGATAATGAAGAACAATACCAAGACCGACTCGACTTATTGCATCAACTGATTGATACGGTCGGTGAAGATGAACAACACCCGTTAGCTTCTTTGTTACATTTTGTCGGCATACAAATAGCCGAATATGAAAAACAACACTATGCAATGCCTGACGCATCACCGCAAGAAGTGTTAGCCTCACTCATGCAAGAACATCAATTGAAACAAAGCGATTTACCTGAAATCGGCAGCCAAGGTGTCGTTTCAGAAATTCTTAACGGTAAACGTCAGCTTAATACCCGCCAGATTCAAGCATTGGCACAACGCTTTAATGTATCGCCTAGCGTTTTTATTTAATTTAATCTCGTTCCCATGCGCCGCGTGGGAATGCAGTGACGGCGTGCCACGCCGTCCATCACCAAGGAATAACCACATGGGACGTAGCCGCTACTCTATCCGCGAAACCCAAGCCCCGCACTTTCTTACCTGCACTGTCATCAACTGGATACCGTTGTTCACTCGCCCGCAAACCGTAGACATTATTCTCAATGCGTTACAATACCGACAACAACACAACGGCTGGAAAGTTTACGGCTATGTCATCCTAGAAAATCACCTGCATTTAATTGTGCAAGCAGACGACTTACTCGCTGAATTGCCGTTGTTTAAATCCTACACCGCAAGACAGTTGATTGATTATTTGAAAGAATGCCGCGCTGAGCGAGTGTTGAAACAAATGGCGTTTTTTCGTAAGGCACATAAATTGGATAGAGAATATCAATGCTGGGAAGAAGGCTCACACCCTCAGCTTATTCAAAATGCAGAAATGTTGCGGCAGAAGTTGGATTACATTCATTTTAATCCTGTGAAACGGGGGTATGTCGATAAGCCTGAGCATTGGCGGTATTCTAGTGCTAGGAATTACGCAGGGTTGGAGGGGTTGATGCCTGTTTTTATGGATTGGTAGTATGATGGGTGTGTGGCGCGGCGCGCCTAGACTGCATTCCCACGCGGCGCGTGGGAACGAGAAAAAATATCACTCTCCTATTACTTAGCAAAGGGTAAAAAATGAACTATTCATATATAGTTGACGACAAGAAATTGAACAGTAATGAATTTATCGATTATTGTGTAAAAGCATATTTCAGTGACAGACCTGACATTATTGAGCATATACAGAATGCTATGGATTTAGAGCGAGATGAAAGAGACGGGTTATTAGGTGACATTATCCATCGTGTAAGCGTAAAAGCTGGTAAACCTTTTAATGTAATAGCAAAAGAAAATTCGTGCTTTCAATTCTCTATGGACTGAATCCTATTATCTCGTTCCCACGCGCCGCGTCAATGCCATTAAGTTAAGCCTGATTGTCCGTAACCGCGTAGCGGTGAAATGTTTGTAGCAACAAAATATAAACACAATCAAGCCCCGTAGGGGTGAAATGTTAAATGGGGCAAACATTTTACCCCGCTGGGGTTTTCCTTAACTTAATGGCAGTGACGCGCCGCGTGGGAATGCAGTCTCGGCGCGCCGCGCCATACAACACACTCAACCACCTAATAAAAATCACTTATGAGCTTCAACAAACTCGGTTTATCCGAAACCTTATTAAAAACCATAGCCGAACAAGGCTACACTACGCCCACGCCTGTGCAGGAACAAGCGATTCCGTTAATTTTAGCGGGTAAAGATGTACTGGCAGGGGCGCAAACAGGCACGGGTAAAACTGCCAGTTTTACCCTGCCGTTATTACAAAAACTGACGGAAACTTTTAACCCGCAACAAACGCCACGCCGCATACGCGCATTGATTTTAGTGCCGACCCGTGAACTTGCCGCGCAAGTGTATGAAAGCGTGCAGACTTATGGCGCGTTATCGCCGTTACACGCGGAATTAGTGGTCGGCGGTGCGAGTATCGGACAGCAAACCCGCCAATTACGCCGTGGTTGTGACATTGTTATTGCCACCACAGGACGTTTAATCGACCATATTAATCAGCGCGTGGTGAATCTGGGCAATGTGGAATATCTGGTGCTGGATGAAGCCGACCGTATGCTGGATATGGGTTTTTTACCTGATATTAAACAAATCATGACCTTGTTGCCCAAACAACGGCAAACGGTTTTATTCTCCGCGACCGTACCCAATGGCGTGAAAGCCCTTGCTGCGCAGTTGCTGAATAATCCTGTGGAAGTCGCCGTTGCTAAGCAAAATGCGACCGCTGAAAACGTGTCTGAACTTATTTATGGCATCGGCAAAGAGTACAAGCGCGAATTGATTTCCTATCTTATCGGCAGCAACAATTGGAAACAGGTGCTGGTGTTCGTGCGCACCAAACACGGTGCAGACCGTTTGGAAAAACAGCTGATAGAAGACGGCATCCGTACCGTTGCTTTGCACGGTGATAAAACTCAAGGGGCGCGTACCAAAGCTCTGGAGTATTTCAAAACGGGCAAAGTACAGGTATTGGTCGCGACCGATGTTGCGTCACGCGGTTTGGATATTGATGATTTACCGCACGTTATCAATTTTGATTTGCCGCAAGTGGCGGAAGATTACATTCATCGTATCGGACGCACAGGACGTGCGGGTGCGTCGGGTTCGGCGATTTCGTTGGTCTGCCCCGAAGATGCGTATTTATTGGTGGAAATTGAGAAGTTATTGAAACGCCAGATTCCGCGTATCGCTGATACGGGTTATGAACCTGTGTCGTTGAAAGTGATTGATGCACCGAAGAAGAATGCACCTCATAAAAATACGGGCAAGAAAGATTTTCGCCACACTAAAAAACCAGTGAAAGCCGACAATGGCAAACGCGGTGCGGGCAAACCCAGCAAACCCAATGACAGCAAACGGGGTACGGGCAAGCCCGCTAAATCCAGAACACGGTAATTAAAAAAAAGACGTTGCAAGCAACGTCTTTCAATTTTATTTTTAATCCTGTCAACCACAAACGGTTTTACCGCTTGTGGTTGCTGTGGAGAAAGGCTATCTCACAGATTATTTAGCGATTGCTTCGCATTCGGCAATCAATTCATCCAATAATTTAACGGATGATTTTGCTTCTGCTTTGATTTCATGTAAAAAATCCAGCTCACTTTTAGAAAGCGCGCCATCAGCCAGAATTTCTTTACGAAGAATTTCTACTTCTTTTTGTGAAATATGTCCATCGCCTAAAGCAAATGCTTTAGCTACTTTGCGCCATTCTGCCATTGTTATCACCTTAATAAATAAATATTGAAATACGCGAAGCATTCCGCGTTGTGTCACTAAGGGCAATGCCTTAGCCTGTTCAGATTAACATAGTGTAATAAGGCTTGCTACACCTCTGATAAACTTTAACGAGAGATTGCCGCTTAATCCCACCAGAAAAACCACACGCGCCCGTTTAATAAGGTTGAGGCTAAGGCGGCAATGGTTTGTGTGCCTTGATAGACAATGTCTGGGCAGTAAATGAATTGCTGTTCGGCGAGTTGTAAGGCTTGTTCGCGTGTGGTCGGCGGGCGTTGTACTTCCAGTTCAATCACATCGGCGGTGATACCTGCGACGGTGATGCCGTAACGCTCATCCCAGTATTTAAAAATAGCGGCGTGTTCGGCGGCAGTCGGGCATTCATTCCAGCTGCCGATTTTTAAAAATGCAGGTATCATCCAGCTTTTCGGCACGGGTACGAGGGCAATATTCACCTCAGGTTTAGGTTCGCCTGTCAGTATGTCCAAATGCACGGAAATGTCGCAGGTAGCTGATAAGTCATCCTGCCACTCGCCTGTGGTTAAATCGTAGTATTCCGCATCTTGGGCTTGGCGTTTATCAAACCAATCTGCGGGGTCTATGTTTTCTGCCTGTTGCAATAGTTGACTAAATGACTCGGTGGTATAATTTGCGGCTTCAGCCATTGCTTCAAGATCCTCGTCATCACCTAAAATCACAGGAATAACATCGGTATTGTCTTTCAGACGTTGATAAGCAGCCAGCGCATCTTTGCCGGATACCTTAACGGTGTCGCATTGAAAATCCATAAATTCTCCTTCTTTGATAATAAAAATAAAACCCGTAGCGCATCAGGTTGTTACATAAGGTAAAGCAAATGCACAATTCAGAATACTTGCAACATCACTTGCGCGAAATAAAAAATATTCTCGCCAAACATAAACTGGTAGAAAGTCTGGTACATAAACAAAATTTAGTCGAGATACAACGGTTATTCGAGCAACTGGATAATGAAGCGATTGCGACTATTCTGGAGACTTTCTCGCCCGATGACCGGCAAATTTTGTGGTCATTGATTCGTTTTGAGCGCAGAGACAGTATCCGCGTCTCCATGTCTGTCCAGCCTCAGATAGAAGTTCAGGCTGACGTTAAGTATCGCAATCGTAACATGACGATTCGGGTATTTGATTTGCATGAAGGTCGCTTGCGGCAAAGTCCGATAGACACCAAAGACGATTTAGCCAATATCAAGCCTGTCTGGATTGATTTGGTGATGCCTGAAGATGAGCATCTGTCATGGGCAGAAGAAATATTTGGCGTGGAATTACCCAATCCGCGTGATTTAACCGATCTGGAATCCAGTGCGCGGTTTTATGTGGAAGATAACGGCGAAATTCACCTGCATTCCGATTTTTTACTGGATCGTAAAGATGAATCGGGCAACGTTGCGGTAGCGTTTGTACTGAATGAAGACACGCTGTTTTCCGTGCGCGGTAAAGAATTACCCGTGTTTCGTCTGCAACGCTTACGCGCCCGCGCCCAGTCGGGTTATGTGACCGATGCCAAAGATGTGCTGTTGGATTTGTATGCTGCCGAGGTGGAGTATTCGGCGAACGCGCTGGAAGATGTCTATACCGAGCTGGAAGAAGTCGGTCGGCAGGTGTTCAAATCGCAGATGACCGACGAAGAAGCGGCAAAAATCCTCGCCGCCATTGCTGCCGAGGAAGATTTGAACGGACGCATCCGCCGTAATGTGCTGGATACGCGCCGCGCTTTGTCGTTTTTGATGCGCGGCAAATTTTTGTCAAAAATACAAGGTGAAGACGTGCGCGAAATTTTGCGCGACATTGAATCGCTGGACGGACACACCGCGTTTTTGTTTAATAAAATCAATTTTCAAATGGACGCTACGGTCGGTTTTATCAACATCAATCAGAACAAAGACATTAAGCGACTCACTATTATCAGCGTTATTTTTATGCCGCTGAATTTATTGGCAGGGGTGGGCGGAATGTCCGAATACTCGATGATGACCCAAGGTCTGCCGTGGGAAGCGTCTTATGCTATCTTCACCATCGGCTTAGTAGTGGTCGGTTGGCTGACTTTCAAAGGCTTGAAGTTTTTTGAGAACCGACAGTTGAAAACCGTACCTAAAAAATAGGCTGGCTGCCCGTTTTATTTGATTAGAAACACACTCGCCAACGCCAGAAAAATAAAGAATCCCATCGAATCGGTGATAGCGGTGAGAATAACGCTGGTACCGACGGCGGGATCGTAACCGAATTTATGCCGTACTAAGGGGATCGCCAGACCGACCACCACTGCAACGATGAGATTGATAAACATCGCCCCTGCCATCACGCCCGACAATGCCACATCCCGATACAGTAACAAGCTGAATAAGCCGATAATACAGCCGATGAATACGCCGTTAATCATCGCCAGTGTGAGTTCTTTTTTAATCATCCGCCAGACGTTAGTAGAGGTAATCTGCCCCAATGCCAACGAGCGGATAATGAGCATACTGGTTTGATTGCCTGTGTTTCCGCCCATTGCGGCGATAATCGGCATCAAAGAAGCGAGAGCCACTAATTGTAAAATCACGTCTTCAAACAAGCCGATAATGCGCGTGGAGGCAAATGCGGTGACGATATTAATCAGCAGCCAGCCCCAGCGGTTTCGGGCACTTTTCCAGACGCTGGAAAATAAATCTTCCTGTTCGCCGACCCCTGCCTGAATGAGTAGTTCTTCATCGGATTTTTCACGGACAAAATGTAAAATGTTGTCGATACACAGCCGTCCGCGTAGCTTGCGGTCACTATCGACCACGGGCGCGGAAATCAAGTCATAGCGTTCAAAGGCACGCGCCACTTCAGCTGCGTCCTGATCGACCTGAAAACTCACAAAATCCGTGACCATGACATCGGCAACTTGCAGGGCAGGGCGGTGGGTTAATAGGCGTTGCAGCGGCAACACGCCCTGCACCACATCGTATTGATTGACGACAAATAATTTATCGGTGTGGCTGGGTAATTTACCGAGTTTACGAATATAGGTGAGTACGGCTTTTAAATTCAGATCATTCCGAATAGTAATCATGCCGAAGTCCATTAACGCACCAATCTGATTATCGGGGTACGCTAAAATAGCATTTAATTCATTGCGCTCTTCACTATTCAACGAGCGCAGAATTTTCAGCATCGCGCGTTTAGGAATATCGGCGGCAATGTCGGCTATTTCATCGGTATTGAGTTGACTGGCAACACTGGCGAGTTCTTCCACCTCCATGCCTGAAATCAGCGTTTGGCGCACCGCATCGGACACTTCTAATAATACCTGACCTTCATGCGCAGTTTTAATCGCCTCCCATGCGATTTGTCGCTGATCCAGCGGTAATGATTCCAGAATCGCGGCAATATCGGCAGGGTGTAACTGGGCGAACTTTTCCTGTAAACGGGTTTGCTGTTGTTTATGCAGCACGGTTTCAATTAAATCAGTGGTTGACAGGTCTCTATGAACCAGTGATTTTTCCAGTTCCTGCTTTTCTAACAGGCGGATGACTTCTTGCAGTTGGTGCTGTAAGAATTGCTCTGAATGAACGTTGCCGGAAGTTGGTTGTGTCATAGTGTTAAACGTCGATAGCAGTGACTCAAGGAGTGTTGATGCGGGTCAAAATTTCTTGCCATAAGTCATTATAAGCGTTGATAGACTTGCCGTTATGACTATACGCCCCTAATGGCTTACGCTCCAGACCCATGCGTTCAATATCGCTGGCATAAGGAATCGCGGTGTTTAAGGTGTCGGGGTAGGTTTCATTAAGATGCGCCATAATGTCGAGGTGCATTTTTTTGCGCCTGTCCACCATCGAAAAAAACGGCAGCAAGGCTAAATGGTGCAGCTCGTTATCGGTGATAAATTTTTGTAACTGCTCCAGCGTGCGGATTGACAGCGTGGTCGGAATAATCGGCGACAGCAACACATCGACCGCTTCAAACACCGCCTCCGATAATAAAGAGATATTAGGCGGGCAATCCAAAAAGACAAAATCGTAGTCAGATGCCAACGGAGCGAGTAATTTTTTCAGTTGCCGCGTGGGTTTCTTTTTGGTGTCCAGCACCAAATCCATATTACGAAACGAAAAATCAGCAGGCAATAAATCCAGCTTATCAAAATCAGTGGCTTTAATCAGTCCATCCAACGGGCGTTTACCTGCGATTAAATCCTTGCTGCCGCCTTTTACTTTCGGTTGAATGCGAAAATAATAACTGCTTGCCGCCTGCGGGTCTAAATCCCATATCAAGGTTCGATAGCCGCTACGCGCCGCATTAAACGCCAGATTAACCGCGCTGGAGGTTTTACCGACACCGCCTTTAATGCTGTATAACGCTACTGTTTTCATTCGATATTTCCCGTGTTGGCTGTTTGTTGCGGTATTTTAGCGTAATTGCTGCACGCTGTTGGTCTTGATTGTCAATCCATCGGTAACATAGCGGCTTTTTCAGCATCCACTTTTTTCAAAAACGGCGCGACGCATAATGAAGCGAAAAAGATAAATGAGATAGTTTGAAACAAATTATTAAAGGTCATTACTTCGGCTTCGCGCAACACCAAGCCTGTGAGCTGTTTTATGGCGGCGGCACTGGGTTCGGCAATCAGCGCATTGTGCATGGTTTGCTGTAAACCATAAAGCAATTCCTGCGCAGGCGCGGCGGTGGCGGTGACTGATTCGCGCAGCATGGCATAATTGGCTTTGGTTAAATACTGCATTTGGGTATTCGCCACCGCCAAACCGATTGCCCCGCCTAAATTGCGCATTAAATTGTATAAACCGCTGGCATTTTTGACTTCTTCAACAGGCAGTAAACCTAAAGTAAGCGTGTTAATCGGCAAAAAACACAACATCAACGCGCCGCCGCGTATCGCTTGCGGCAGAAAAAATTCCCAATACCCTGATTCAGCGGTGAGTTCGCCGTTCAACCACGAACCCAAGGCAAATAAGCCGAAGCCCAAGCCCAGCATCAGACGCAAATCTATTTTCTTTTCCAGAGGGCCTGCCACAAATGCGGATACCAATTGAAACAACCCCACCACCATTAAATAGTAGCCAATTTGCAAGCTGTTCAAGCCTTTGACACTGGCTAAATAAATCGGTGTTAAATAAATGATGGTGTACAAACCGATACCCAACACAAAGCTATAGCCACAGCCCACGGCAAAATTACGATTTTTAAAGGCGCGTAAATCAATAATCGGGTGGGCAATTTTTAATTCCCACCATAACATTGCCACGCCGCTCAGTGTTGCTACTGCGGTCAATGCGACAATTAAATTATCTTCAAACCATTGGTCATGTGCGCCTTCTTCCAGCACGAACTGCATACAGCCCAAACACAAGGCAATCAAGCCGATGCCGATAAAATCTATTTTCTGCAACAATGCCCAGTCGGGTTTATCAATGTCTAAAAACCGCCAGACAAAAAAGCACACCAGAAAACCAGGAATGACGTTGATTAAAAACAACAGTTGCCAACTGTACGAGTCGGTTAAATAACCGCCCAACACGGGGCCGACGGTCGGAGCCATCGTGACAATCAAGCCCAGCACGATGGTCATAGACGATTGCAGGCGGGGCGGAAACAGCATGAAAATCACGGTGAAGGTCATCGGAATCATCGCACCGCCGAGAAAGCCCTGAATGCAGCGAAACACAATCATGGACGGCAAATTCCACGCAAACGCACACGCTAAACTGGCGAGCGTAAAACCGCCGACCGATAACACGAATAAGTAGCGCGTGGAAAATACCCGCCCCAGCCAGCCTGACAGCGGGATAATAATGACTTCGGCGATTAAATAGGAGGTTTGCACCCACGCAATTTCATCTTTGGTTGCCGATAGCCCTGCCTGAATTTCCTGCAACGAACTGGCGACAATCTGAATATCCAGCACCGCCATGAATACACCGACTGCCATACTGAAAAAGCCGATCCATTCGCCTGTAGTGAGGATTCTTTCGCCCGTTTCATTGATGTTTGTCATGAATTTTTAACTCGCACCTTAACAGTAACCGACAAACCCGATTTTAATAACGCAGTGTCATTATTTACATCAAACACGATTTTTACAGGGACACGGCGCACGATTTTAGTGAAATTTCCTGTGGCATTTTCAGCGGGTAAGATGCTGAATTCTGAACCACTGGCGGGAGAAAAACTCGCTACTTTTCCTGTGAATGTTAGTTCTGGATAGGCATCGACATGAATGTCTACCGACTGCCCGATTTTCATGTCCTGCAATTGGGTTTCTTTAAAATTGGCTTCCGTCCAGATTTTGCCCGTTTCCATAAGATAGGCGAGAGCCATACCCGTTTGAACGTGCGAGCCGATTTGTACGCCTTTATGCCCGATTACACCCGTGAACGGCGCACGAATCTGCGTGTGTTCCACATCCAGTTTTGCCAATGCCACTTGCGCCTCGGCTTGTTTAACACGCGCTTCGGCTTCGGCTATCTCACTGTCAAAACCGCTGAGTTGTTTTTGCTGCGCGGTGACCGCGGCTTGTGAGCCGCGCAATTCAGCGGCGGCCTGTTTGGACTCGGATTCTATTTTATCCAGCGACTGGCGCGGGGCAGAGCCGCGTTCAATCAGTGCGTTAAAACGCTTTAAATCCTGATTGATTTGTTGGCGTTTGGCTTCAACGGCTGACACCGCTGCATCGGCACTGGCGATATTGGCGTGCTGGGTGTTTTTGTTGGCGTGTAAACGTTGAACGTGTGCCAGTGCTTCGGCAACCTGCGCTTCGGCAACCATGAGTTTGGCTTGATAATCACGATCATCAATCACGGCGAGCAGGTCGCCTTGTTTGACCGCTTGATTATCTTCTATCAATAACTGCGTAATAGTGCCATTGACCTGCGGGGTAATCAGCACCTGATTGGCTTTTAAATACGCATTATCGGTGCTTTCAAAATTCTGCCGCGCCATCATCCAGCGAAACACAAAAAAGGCAGAGCCGACAACCAATACACTGATAATTAATAGGGTAAACAAACGTTTCATAGTGACCTTGATAAACTAAACGGTTTAGTTTATTCTAAATTATCTTCTCAATTTAGCAAGTGTTGTTATCAAAATGTCTGAAGTTATCGAACCCAAACGGCACGCCATTGTGCAGGCCGCCACGCAGTTATTTTTAACGCATAACTATCGCAGTGTCAGTATGGATAAAATTGCCGCCGCCGCGCCAGTGTCCAAAGCCACGCTGTACAATCATTTCACCAGTAAAAATGAATTATTCGCGGCAGTGGTCGGTGAGTTATGCACCTCGTTATTACAAACCCTGACCTTATCGGAAGACGATGATGTTGAACACTCCTTGCAAAAAATCGCCGCCTCGTTTGTTGAGCTGTTGTATTCAGCCGACGGCTTGGCTATGTACCGTTTAGTGGTGGCTGAAAGCCATGAATTTCCTGAACTGGGGCAATTGATTTATGACAATGGTGCGCGGTTGGCATTAATACAACTGGAAACTTATCTGCAACAATTGCAGAACAGCGGCTGCTTTTACATTCCCGATACCCGTTTTGCCGCCGATGCGTTTTTTAGTTTATTGAAAGGCGATTTACATTTTCGCTGTTTATTGGGCATACAAGCCGCGCCGACTGAAGCGGAAAAAACCGCGTTGTGCGAATCAGCCATTACCTTTTATTTGCGAGGAATTCTTCATGCTGCGCAATCCTAATGTTGTTGCGGTCGCACTGGGTTTGATTATCGCCGTCACGTCACCTGTGACGGTTGCTGAAACCTTAGCCGCCGCGTGGACTACCGCGCTGGAACATAATCACCAGATGAAAGCCGCCGAAGCCAATACCACCGCATCGGAACAGCAACTGCAATCCGCACAAGGGCAACGCCTGCCTGAACTCAATATCAATACAGGCTACACGCAATACAATCAATCGCCGACCGCGATTGCCAATATCAGCGGCGGCGACACCGCGCAATTTGCCACAGCTCAGGCGGGCAGTGCCAAAGCGCAGGCAATGGTCAGCGTACCTGTGTATACCAGCGGTCGCATTGACCATAATATTGGCGCGGCAGAGTCGAATGTAGAAGCGGCACAGCAACAACAAGCCGCCAGCGAACTGAATCTTAAAATGCAGGTCGCCGAAGCCTACATCGGCGTGTTGCGGGCAAAAAGCGCGGTGAATGTGGCACAAAGTCATGTTGACAGTCTGCGCGCCGACAGTAAAGATGTGCTGGATCGTTTTAATCAGGGCATTGTTGCAAGTAACGACGTATTAGCCGCCACCGTTGAACTTGCCAATGCCGAACAGCAACAGACCAAAGTCAATCTCCAGTTTGATAATGCCAAATCCTCATACAATCGTCTGCTGGATAGAACCTTAACCGCCGAAGTCAGTCTGGATGAACATCTGCCTGACGCACCGACGGGTACACTGGACGAATTAACCCTCAACGCGCTCAAGCAACGCCCTGAACTCACGGTAGTCAACGCGCAAATCGACGCGCTGGAACAACAAGCGGCAAGCGTCAATGCCACGCGCTTACCGCAAGTCAATGTCAATGGCGGCTATCAATACCAGCAAAACCGCTATCAAGCGCACGAAGGTTTGTGGGTGGCAGGTGTCAACATGGACTGGAAATTATTTGACGGCAGTACAGGACACAAAACCGATGCCCTGAAAAGTCAGGCGATTGCGCTGAAAGAACAGCGCGACGACGTAAGCAGTCTGATGATGCTGCAAGTGCGCCAAGCGTGGCTGGACATTGAAGAAACCAAAAAACGTCTGGCAACCGCTGAAAAAACCATCAACCTAGCTGATGAAAATCTTAAAGTCGCTACTGACCGTTATCAGCAAGGTTTAAGCATCCACACCGAAGTGCTAGCCGCTGAAAATTCACGTTTAACCAGTCACGATAATCTCAATAACGCCCGTTATGATATGGCTCTGGCGCGGTTGCGCTTGCGTCATGCGGTAGGCATTTTGTAACCTATTGGGTAATGCTGAAAAACAAACGGATATTGACACACGGAGTCAAAAATCATGATTTTTGATTCCGTTTAGCCACACCCACACTACGCTTTTTTATTTCCCAATCCATAGATTTGTTATCATAACCAGTGGATTTTTCAATCCCGACACTGCGTCACCTCCACCAGTTCGGCTTACACAGCTAAATCATGACTAATAACCTAGTGTTATAGTACACTATAGCCAATAACAAATACGGTTCAACACAATGACAGCAACTAACGTACATTTACACGAAATTCATAAATTTGGCTCAATGGCAGAACGCTGGTGGGACTTGCAGGGTGAATTTAAAACTCTGCATGACATCAACCCGTTACGTCTGCAATTTATCCAACAATACGCCGACTTAGCAGGTAAGCGCGTAGTGGATGTCGGTTGTGGTGGCGGAATTCTGACCGAGGGTTTAGCCAAACAAGGTGCGGACGCGCTGGGTATTGATTTAAGCGAAGATTTGATTGATGTTGCCGATTTGCACGGCTTGGAAACAGGTGTCAACGCGCATTACCAAATCATCAGCGTGGAAGAATTAGCGCAGCAACAACCCGAAAGTTTCGATCATGTTACCTGCATGGAAATGCTGGAACACGTTCCCGATGCAGGTTCGATTATTTCCGCTTGTGCCAAACTGGTTAAACCCGACGGCATGGTATTTTTCTCCACGCTCAACCGTCATCCTAAAGCCTATTTACTGGCTATTGCCGCCGCTGAATACGTTTTACAAATGCTGCCCAAAGGCACACACGACTATAAAACCTTTATCAAACCGTCGGAACTGTGCCAATCAGCACGCGCCGCAGGCTTGGAATTACAAGGCATGGTCGGCATCAGCTACAACCCGATTACCAAACAATTCAGTTTGGGCAAGGACATTGATGTCAATTACATTGCCGCGTTTAAACGCATTGTCTAATGAACAGCGAATTTAAATTATCCTGCGTGTTATTTGATTTGGACGGTACGCTGGTCGATACCGCGCCTGACTTGTGCGCCTGTTTAAACACGACTTTAGCCGCGCATGGCTTGAATACTGTCAGCTCGGCACACGTTAAACCGTTTATTTCATGGGGTGCGTTAGCGATGATTAACGCCAGTGTTGCGCCTGATATTAACGAAGCCAAACGCGCTGAATTATTGGAAGCCATGCTCACGCACTATGAAAATAATATCGCTGAACACACGGTATTTTTCACTGGTATGGTCGAGACTTTGGCAACCATCGAACAGCACGGCTTGAAATGGGGCGTAGTCACCAATAAACGCCAACGCTTCACCACGCCGCTGATGGACGCGCTCCAGCTGACAGACCGCGCCGCCTGTATTATCAGCGGCGACAGTACCGCCAATCCCAAGCCGCATTCCGACCCGATGATAGCCGCCTGTGTGCAAGCGAATGTCAATCCGCGCGAGTGCGTTTATATCGGTGACGCGCTGCACGATATTACCGCAGGAAAAAGCGTACAAATGAAAACCCTTGCCGCTGTGTATGGCTACCTTAAACCGACTGATACCCCCGAAACATGGGGCGCGGACGCGCTTATCGCGTCTCCCGCACAGCTCACTACTTGGATAAATACCGCGCTATGCCACTAAAAAACAACGTTATTTTAATTACCGGTGCAGGTGGCGGACTAGGCAGTACCGCCGCGCTCACACTCGCCAAACACGGCGCACATATTATTCTGCTCGATAAAAGCATTCCTAAATTAGAAAAAATTTATGATGCGATTATTGCCGCAAACGCGCCTGAACCGATTATGTACCCGTTTGATTTAGCGGGCGCGACTGAAAACGACTATCAGGAACTCGCCAACCGTATTGAAGAAAAATACGGCGTATTACACGGATTATTACACTCCGCAGTTGAATTCAGCGCGTTTACACCGCTTGCTCTGCACAGCACCAAAGACTGGGGACATACGCTGAACGTCAACCTGAACGCCCCGTTTTTACTGACCCGCGTGTTGCTGCCCGTGTTACAAAAAAGTGAACACGCCTCCATCGTGTTTACCTCGGATTCTTCCGCACGCCTAGCCCACGCCTACACTGGCGCGTACGGCGTATCTAAAATCGGTATGGAAGGTCTTGCCAAAATACTGGCAGAAGAATTGGAAGCCGCACAAAAAATTCGCGTCAATGTGTTAGTTCCAGGCCCCGTTGATTCACCGTTACGCAAACGTGCTTACCCTGCCGAAGATAAAACCAAATTACCTGCTATGGACGATTTAGCAGGTGCGTATCTCCATTTATTCACCTCGCAAAGCCTAGCCATTACAGGTCAAGTGATTGACGCGAGAACTTTCCACTTATGAGCGACCACCATGTCTGAAAACGAAAGTTTTGTTTTAACCAGAGATGTCAATATCATCACTATTCCTGACGGTACACCTGACACTTTAAAAAAAGGTGAAACGGTCACCATTCACCAATCGCTGGGTAATAACTACACCGTCATCACGGGCTATGGTCACATGGTGCGTATTGCAGGTGTTGATGCCGATGCCTTGGGCAAAGAGGTTCACGAACTGCATACACTGGTGTCTGAAACCAGCGCGGAAGCGGTAGAAAAAAATTGCTGGGAAGTGATGAAAACCGTTTATGACCCTGAAATTCCCGTCAACGTCGTGGATTTGGGTTTGGTTTATCAGTGTGAAGTCACGCCTGTCGGCGACGATAAAAATGATGTTTACGTCCAAATGACCCTTACCGCCCCCGGTTGCGGCATGGGGCCTGTCATTCAAAGCGACGTGGAAAAATGTATTCGTGCTTTACCCGGTGTTGCCAAAGTCAATGTCGAAGTGGTGCTGGATCCACCGTGGGCGCGGGAAATGATGTCAGAAGTAGCGCAATTGCAACTGGGCTTGTATTAATTGACAAGAAACTGTTGTCCACGAAAGACACGAAAAGCACGAAAAAAATTAAAAATTCTCGTTCCCACGCGGCGCATCACTGCCATTAAGTTAAGCCAGATTGTCGATAATAACCGCGTAGCGGTGAAATGGTTGTAGCAACAAAATATAAATACAATCAAGCCCCGTAGGGGTGAAATGTTGGACGAAAACAAACATTTCACCCCTACGGGGTTATGAAATCGTCTAAACATCTAGGCTACAAATATTTCACCCCGCTGGGGTTTTCTTAACTTAATGGCAGTGACGCGGCGCATGGGAACGAGAAAACTCCGAATGACAGATGTTGATTTTTTCGTGTCTTTCGTGCTTTTCGTGGACTATTTTTTTCATGCGTAATATCAGTTAATAATTGCGGTTTAACGCAATATTAGTACCCATGCGCGGCCATGACGTTAATACCGCTTTAACCACGGTGGCTAATGGAATCGCTAAAAACACCCCCCAAAATCCCCACAAGCCGCCGAAAAACAAGATGGCGATAATAATCGCGACCGCGTGTAAATTAACCGCTTCGGAAAATAATAACGGCACTAACATCACGCCGTCCAAAGCTTGAATAATGCTGTAGGCAATCAGGACGTACATGAAATCATCGCCGCTTAAGCCCCATTCAAAATACGCTACGCCTAAGACGGGAAAAGTCACCAGCGTTGCGCCGATATAGGGAATAATCGCCTGTATGCCCATTAATACCGCCAATAACATGGCGTAATTCAAATCCAGTGCGGCGAAAGTGGCAAAGCTGATAAACCAGAGTATAAAGACTTCGGCAAATTTTCCGTGGACATAATTACCGATCTGGTCATCAATTTCTTCCCAGACATGAACCGTTAAATGCCGCTCGCTGGGCAAAAATTGCACGAACCATGAGAGGAATAAGTCTTTATCTTTTAAAAAGAAAAAGACCATCATCGGCACTAAGAATAGATAAATCATCACGCTGACCAAACCGACCACCGAGGCGGCAGAAACCGATAATAAATTTTGCGCGTAGCTTAATAATTCTTTTTGTGCCAAGGGCATGATTTGTTGGATTTTCTTTTCAGAAAAAAACTGCGGGTACACTTTCGATAAGCGCATGATTTCGGTTTGCGCACGACTGAGAATACTGGGAATTTGTTGTACCAGTTCTATGGCTTGATCTGACACAATGGGCAGTAAAAAAAACAATAAAAAGCCCAAGCCAATCATAAAACTTAAAAATACCAAGTACACTGCGGCTAAGCGCGAGACTTTCATGCTTTCCACTTTGCGCACAATGCCTTCCAGCAAATAGGCAAGTACGATGGAAACGAAGACGGGCATGAGTAAGTCGGACAACGAATAAATCAGCACAAAACTCACGATTAAGGTCGATGCTAATAACACCGCTTGCGTATTGGGCAATAGCCGTCGTAGACCGTCTCTTAAAAAACGCAGGGTGACAAATTGGACTTGAGTGGACATGAACGTGAATACCTGTAAGTTTTGTTTGTCGCATTCTACTGAATTAACGCTTTTGCAGCACGGCTGTTTTTGAATTGCAGTGCTTCTCGCGTAAAATAAGCAATTCTGACAGTCAATTCGAGTGAATGATGCAATACGATGTATTTAATGGCGATGCCGATGGTTTGTGTGCATTATTGCAATTGCGCCTTGCCGAACCCGTTGAGTCAATGTTAATAACGGGTGTTAAACGTGATATTGATTTGTTGCAGCGCGTTAATGCGCAAGCGGGAGACAGCGTTGCGGTGCTGGATATTTCTCTGGCAAAAAACCGCACGGCTCTGGATAGGCTATTATTAGAGGGTGCAAGCGTGTTTTATGTCGATCATCATCAGGCGGGCGATATTCCACAGCATCCGCAATTAACTACGCGGATTAATACCGACTCGAACACCTGCACCAGTTTATTGGTGGATGAGTATTTAAACGGTCAGTACCGTGCGTGGGCAGTGGTGGCGGCATTCGGTGATAATTTACGACACAGTGCTATGCAAGCCGCACAGAATTTATCATTGTCCATTGAGCAATTGAAAGCTCTGCAACGGTTGGGTATCTGTATCAATTACAATGGGTATGGCAGTTGTGTTGCGGATCTGCATTTTTCCCCTGCCGCGCTGTATCACGCCTGTTTGCCATACCCGTCGCCGTTTGAATTTATGCGTGATCAACCGTTGATTTATGAGCGGTTGATGACGGGCTATGCGGAGGATATGCGGTTGGCATTGTCGATAAAAGCCGAATATCAGACCGAGCAGGTTGCCGTGTATAGCCTGCCCGATGAAGCATGGGCAAGACGGGTCAGCGGCGTGTTCAGCAATGAACTGGCAAATCGGTATCCGAACCGCGCTCATGCGGTGTTGAATGTGACAGCGCAAGGCGATTATCAAGTCAGTGTGCGCGCGCCCTTAACCAATAACATGGGTGCAGATACGCTGTGTTCGGCTTTTGTTTCGGGTGGCGGGCGTAAAAGTGCGGCGGGTATCAATCATCTGCCGTTTGACCACTTGCCTGATTTTATCAACGCCTTTGCACAACACTATTCAATATTACTATGACTTCAAAAAGTACCAATACTGTTTGGCATCATGCCACTATCACCCGTGCGGCACGCGAAAAACTGCATAAACACCGTAGCGTTATTTTGTGGTTTACGGGCTTATCAGGGTCGGGTAAGTCTACGCTTGCCCACGCGGTGGAAGATTATTTACATCATCTGGGCATTTCCACTTTTGTGCTGGATGGCGATAACGTTCGTCATGGCTTGTGCAGTGATTTGGGCTTTAGTGATAAAGACCGCGTGGAAAATATCCGCCGTATCGGTGAATTAGCCAAATTGATGACGGAAGCGGGTATTATTACCCTGACCGCGTTTATTTCCCCGTTTAAATCCGACCGCAATACCGCCAGAAATCTCGTACCGCACGGGGATTTTCTGGAAATTTACTGTGAATGCGCGATTGAAACCTGCGAACAACGCGACGTAAAAGGTTTATACAAAAAAGCCCGCGCAGGGCAGATTCCATTTTTTACAGGGATAGGCTCACCTTACGAAGCCCCTGAAAAACCAGAATTAGTGGTCGATACACAAAACTTATCACTGGAAGACAGCGTACAGCAGGTGATAGAGTTATTGGTCGAACGCGGCATTATTCATTTACCTCATAAGGAACATTCATGATTCCAGTTATTTTGTCAGGTGGTTCAGGTACACGATTGTGGCCGTTGTCACGCGGACAATATCCAAAACAATTTCTGCCGTTGGTATCCAAATATACGCTGTTACAGGACACGCTGCTCAGGCTGTCAGGTTTGGCAGGCTTACAAGCCCCGATAGCCGTGTGTAACGAAGAACACCGTTTTATGATGGCAGAACAGTTGTGGGAAATTGATGCACGACCTGCGGCGATTATTCTTGAACCCGTCGGTAAAAACACCGCGCCCGCTATTACCATGGCGGCACTGAGTGCGGATGCAAATGATATTTTATTGGTACTGCCTGCCGATCACGTCATCACCGATACTGACGCATTTCATGATGCTGTTTACCACGCAAAAAGACTGGCAGAGCAGGGTTTTTTAGTCACCTTCGGCATCGTGCCGACCACACCTGAAACAGGCTATGGCTATATTAAACG
>Ga0208116_1000072_pt1 | contig 43935 bp, 42 predicted proteins | sample LakWasMeta9_HOW4_2_FD_183859 | JGI IMG/M metagenome (GOLD analysis project Ga0208116, IMG submission 183859) | Freshwater sediment methanotrophic microbial communities from Lake Washington under simulated oxygen tension - Sediment Metagenome... | ecosystem: Environmental > Aquatic > Freshwater >... | reverse complement strand
TCCCTTTTAAAATCGTAGAGCTTATTAGCGGCCTGGTAACGAATAAGTGCCCATACGTCGTATATTTCAGCCTCCATATCGTACATTTCAGAATCATTGGCATAGAAAAACAAATCTCGACACAGGCCATGAAAGACCACCTCAGGCGCCCCCACGTCGCTGTCGTACTCAACAGTGGCGGTAATGCCATCACCAAAATCAAAAATTTTCATCATTATCTCCAGCCATCATTTTTTCTGTCAATCCAGTAATACCGCCCAATCATGATGATGGCCGCTATCAGCCAAGGAAAAATGATGTAGCCCGCAGGCAAGTTGAATATCAGGCTAAGTATATTAATTAGAGGAGCATCGGACGTCACCCTCCAATAAACATGACCCTGCGCAAAAAAATACCCACAAACGACACTGCCTGAAATTAACATACTGACCCAGCTGATTGTCATCAATCCATTAATTATTAGCCGTCGATGCATCTGCTCATCAGTGATATTTTTAGTTTCCTTAGCAAAACGACTACTGATGATTTTAAGCATGCTATCCAGCTCACGCATCGCATTGACTGAAAATGCCTTTTGCTCCACCAGGCGTTGTTGATTGATGGCCTCCACCGCATTATTTCCAGCGGCCTCTATTCGTGCCGGCAGCGTATCTGTGGTAAAGCGGACGTGTCCCAGCATTTCAACCAGCATCCAAGCCGGGTCATCCGGCCTGATTTGATGGCTCTGGGCAAATTTCAGCACATCAATTTGCTGAGTTTTAGTCAGTTTATCGAGCGCTGATTCTTGATGATTTTTGACGGCTGGATCTTCCGTACTGGCTGTCGGTGTTACTGGTATCCCCGCCGCCCGGTTATCGGTACTAGGCCTGTCTTTCTGCGCCGCCTTATTCAGCATTGTAGGGTCAAATTGAAAAAAGTTCATGCCATCACCTCATCTAATTCGTTAGTTTTTACGCCATTGTCAGCAGGCTCATCAGCCAATAAAATCGCCAAGCTGTTGCGTGCAGCACGCAGCCAATTATCGAGTTCCAATCGCAGCACAACCGGCAGTCCCGCCGTTAACATTACATGCAGGGGCTGTGGGTGACTTTCCAATAAATCAACCAGCTGATGATGCATTTCAGGGAAATACGCCTCCGTAAAACCAGCCTCTTTCCAGCGCTGGCGTTGCTCAGAATTACGCCAGCGGTCGAATGTCTCCTCCCGACCAAAAAAGCCGTTTTTCAATGCAACCGCCTTATTTGCAAACGCAGCCACCCCTGAACTCAGACTCTGATCAATTAAAGTGATTGAATCATTTTGCCGGGATAAACAAAAAATGACTTGCAGTTCGATAGCCAGTGAGGCGAGAGTCTGCCCCAGCAGCTCTTGAATCTCCCCAATCCCATTTAATCCTGCCGGCATAGGCATGACGATATGCCGAGTATCAATAGATTCTATCGCCCCCAGCAGGCTAATCCAGCCATCACGATCCGATAAATCAGCCAGGACTACCTGCGTATGATGCTGAAATCGCCGCGCCACATCCGGATTCGCCTGATCGGACTCGATGAGTGTCACTGCTACGCCCTGGGATATGAGGGCACTGGCGTAAAAGCTGCCAATCAAAGACTTGCCCACCCCACCTTTGGCACCGTCAATAACGGTGAGGGTGCGCTTTTTAATTACGGATGAATGTGGATTGCTTCTTGTGGTCGTTTTCATGGTTATGTCCTTTTACGGTGGAGGAAGGTCTTCTTTTTAAATGTTAAATTTATTTGGATCAGTTCTGCCCAGTGCCACGATGCCTGATCCCAATGCTGGTGATGACTGTGCTGGCGTCAACGTCGCCGGAGACAGCCCAGAAGACTTCTTGAATGTGGTCGATACAACAGCGCGATGGTTAATGCGCCGTGCTAATAAGGTGTTGAACGCATTAATCAGTGTTGGCCGCCGCATAGCCATTGCGTGAGCGATGGCATCCCAGGTGTGCCCTTGCGCGCGCGCTGCTTCGATAGCTGATAAATGCTCAGTGACACGCTGGATGCAGCGCTGCCGGGCTGGGCCATTTTGCAATAACGCGGCAAGCGGATTTTCAATGGGCGGCGCAATGTGTGGTGAATAAGTCATGGTAGTCCTCAAAATAATTCATTTTGAATAACTTTACACAGTATGTTTAAATAATGCAAACAATTCTTCTTCTTAATGAATAATTCGTTAACTTTATTAAACAAAAAGAATCAATTGTGAACTGTTTTAAACCAACTCAAACTGTTTGAAACAATTTGAAAACACGCCCATTTCCCAAAATTATTCGCGTTTTAAATGCCTGGTCGATGGGTATATAGACGGATAGTTTTGATAGTTAAGGGGGGCAATTCAGCCGCAGTAACGTGGGGAGAGCACTATGAAGACCGAACATACGAGAGAGCAATATAGAATTCGGGCCGCTCAGCTCATTAAACGAGCAGGACAGGCAATTGACAGCAATCACCCTACCCTAAGTGAAGTTGCTCGCTGGCTAGTTGAACATCAGCCTGTTATGGCGAGGGCGACATGGCGGCAATATCGGGCGGCCATGATGTGTTTTATTGAGGAATATGAGGCGGAAACTGCACTTCAATTGATTGATAGAGAGGCAGCCATAGCGCTGTTACGTGCTACCGATACTAGCCAATGCAGTCCATCTAGCATCAGTACCTCTGCCAAAAAGCAAAAAAAGATATCCGAAAAGGATCTTGAAACACTGGCCGATTATTTTCTCTCCAATCCGGGGATTAGGCACGGAACAGCGACATTTTACTGGTTAGTATCAGGCCTATGGACGGGGCTAAGGCCGTCTGAATGGCAGTCAGCTCGGCTTGTAGATGATGTCGATGGCAACTGTGACCTAACTGTTACCAATGCCAAAAACACCAATGGCAGGAGTCATGGTGACGACAGGATTATTCACCTGGCTAATATCACTGAATTAGAGCTAGCGGTCATTCGCCTACATTTGACCAATATCGCAACCGCCAAGAACAATGACATTGGCTTTACTGCGGTCTATAAGCACTGTCGTGATTGTTTGTATGATGCCAACAAAAAACTCTGGCCGAAGCGACACAAATTTATTAGCCTGTATTCGGCGCGTCATCAATTTGCCGCGGACGCCAAAAAAAGTGGCCTAAGCCAAGCTGCTATTGCCGCCCTGATGGGCCACGCCAGTGAGGAAACCGCAGGAATCCATTATGGTCGCCGGGTGTCAGGTCGAGGGGGATTTAGGGTTGCGGCTAATGCTGCGGATGTGGCTCGTGTACAGGCGATTAATGCCGGTCGTCTGGATAGAAAGGTTGGTGACAGCCCCCGCATGTAAGGGTCGCTTCAGCCAGCTAATTCGTGGTCGACTGCGTGATGATTTGTTGTAAATCCAGTACGGCGACCTCCAGATCATTCAGACGTTTTTTATCGGTCAGTACCTGTAACACATCCAGTTGCTGTGCAGTATTTAACGCGCTATATAATCCGATGAATTCTGCATGTTCTGAGGACGATGTAGCTAATGGGGTGGGGACATCAATTGACATAGTGCCTTGACCTGCCAATAGCCAATTGAGTGAAATGCCGCGAGCAATGGCAAAATCCACACAAATTGAATAGGGGACCGAATTGCGGTTTCGCCAATTACCCAGGGTGGCTCTATTAACGCCTAATGCCCTAGATAAAGCGCTATCAGAAGATGCGCCGACTGCCTGCTGCAAGCGATCAAGTACGGCATCGGCTGTAAAGTTATTCATATTGAAGATTAATCGTTGAATATTTAGGAAGTATGCCAGGCGTATTTTATTCACATTGAATGCGCATTTTAACAAAATTATTCAAAACTAATACAAATAAATACTTCACCCTGCCTACAGTGTCGAACTCATCCTTTCTTCAACAAAGAAAAACCCATGCTTAATTGACCATTAACTCCTCCTGCGCTGTAATTCTGTTCAGTTGGTGACACCGTATAGGTATTTATTAGGCTGATAATCGGATAAATCTGGTAATTTGTTCAGTTGGTGACACCGCGGAACCGACTCCCAGGTCATTTTCCCACTAATGTGTCCGGCGTCAATTATCTTTGCCGTTTAAGACAGTCATGCACTAACTGATGCACAAGACCTGTCCACGCAGCGGCCCGGCTTTCAAACCCAGTCCAAAGAAAAGCTATTAGGTGTTAGCGTTGACAATCGCCGCCATGCGAGGTGGCTCTGGTAACAGCAGTGGTTCTGGCAGTTCGCTTGCTAAAGCAATGGATAGCTCAATTGGCAAATTTGCAGCGAATACCGTTGCAAACCTGGCATAAGGCACATGGGATTTGGCTAAAGCCAAGACTAGTGATATGTGGTAGCGGCAATGGAGCGCGTTAGTGAGACCGACTGCGGGAGGAAAGGTTGCTGCGGCTATTGAAGCCCGTGATGCAGCGTAAGCGCCCGTCCGCACCGCATTTTTTGATACATTAAACCCTGTCAGTAACAAAACCCGGTGTTCCGGAATTAAAACCAGCGGCAACAGTGACAAAAGAATCGGTTGCTGCTGCGCCAATTCAGCAACCCGTCAAAACAGTTTCGTGTAATACTTCCGAGGTTGTCCCACGAAAACTAATAATCAAGGGGTGATACGCAACAACTGCGGTTTATCAAAACCGATAATGCGGGTCAAAATCATCAAAAAATAAATCGTCCAGATCTTCAATGCGTGGCCCTTTAGGGATTTTATAACCCTTTAGCCATGCCTTTAAAGCCGAAGGCTCTTGAAATGTTTGAATATCTTGCCGAAGCTGCGCAATGTCATGTTTCATGTTCCGAATATCAATCGCTAATTGTTGCAGCAAATAGTGTGGCGATAGCTTGGCATAGGGCGGAAGATCCAGTTGTAATTTAAACGGATATTCTATCTGGAGTATTTCCTGTTGCAGTTCATCCAACTGTTCTTTGAGGATTTTATTGAAATATTTCAAGCGGTCTTCAGCGATATTATTCAGATGCGCCTGATCGATTTGCTCAGCTTCCAGTTGTAACTCTAAAAGCCTAAGCAAATCTTTTTTGGCGTAGGCGGCATTGACCCGCTGCATGATTTCGGTCTTGCGTTCGCGTTCAGCCACATCTTGTTCACGGTCAGGATGTAAGGCTGATGTTAATTTCCGGAACACTTCCCGAATTGATTGGCTAATGGTCTGCTCTTCTTGCTGCTGACGTGCTTCATTTTCGAGTTGTTTGGCGGTTTTTTTACGCTTGGTTTTCTTCTCTTCTGCCTGGCGCTGGTGTTCAGCCTCCTGGTCTTGTAAGGTTTTAAGCATCGCCGCTAATTTTTCCGGCGACGACACATCAACATCATCGCCAAGATCGACACCAAACATGCCCTGGATCATCGATTTCATGGCTTCGCCCATCATGTCATCAGCTTCTTGCTTGGCCGCGTCAAAATCATAGCCACTATATTTATTGTGCAATGCCTTTAATGCCTCGTTGTCATCCCCGGCAATCAAATCGGCCGTCATCTCGGTAATCAGGTGCTCAATTTTTAACCTGTCAGCCTTTTTGAATAACTTGTTGTCATAGGCACGGTCTAAAGCCTGCACCATCTCTACCCGGTGGGCATTATATGACGCCAGCAGCACATCGAAGTCCTGTGCGACTTTACTGTGATACTGGGGAATCGTTTGCTGCCATTCCAGCAAGCGGGTCTTTTCGGCATTGATTTTTTTGATCAACGTATTGAACTGTTTTTGTGCTTTGGACAACACGCCTTTTTCGGACGTCTGGCCAATACTGACAATTTTGCGGTTGGACGTGTTCATGGTGGATAAAAATAAACAATGGAGCAATATGCTGCCATGATAACCACTCATCTGGAAATACTTTTTAGAAAACATCCTCAAGAACACCGTGGCACTGCCGGGCTAAATATGCGTAGTTCTTTCGATACCTTTTTAAAGCGCTCTTCTTTCTCTGTCGTTTCTATATATGATAATGAGGTTTATCACTCAAACTAGCTTAGCAATTCCAACTTTCATACCCCAACGGCGCCTGATTCAACTCATCTCTTTGTGAGCGCCAATTCGCCATATGCCGATCCATAAGCGCCATAAACCGCTCATTGTGATGGCGTTCCATCAAGTGCATCATTTCATGTAGCACGATGTATTCAAGGCATGCAGGGGCCTTCTTGGCCAGTTCACTATTCAGCCGGATACTTTGAGCGTCGGGATTGCAGCTGCCCCACTTGGTTTTCATCCGCTGCACAAATACTTTACTGACCGTTACACCTAGAATTGACTCCCATTTGGCAATCAAGGGTTGGGCTGCTTGTTTCAGAATCTCTCGATACCACGCTTCAAGCATACTCTGCTTTTTTTCTTGGTCACTGTCCGGCGGTAATCTAAGTACGATTTTGCGGTGTTTTAGAAATACCCCAACCGCATTTTCGCTATAAGCGATACTCAGCAAATAGCGCTGTCCCCAGACATAATGGCTTTCCAGGTTCAGATATTCGCGGGGTGTTTCGCGTGCTTGGTCCCTTAGTTTTCTCTGCTGCTGCTTGATCCAACCCAGTTTGGAAATGGCGTACACCCGGATGGTGTCGAGATTCATCCGTATCGGTGCGGCAATCTTCACCTTGCCGTCCGGCGGGCAGACACTCAGGTGGACGTTTTTAATGTCTTTGAAGATTACATCGACCGTAATGTCTCCCAACTGAATCTCGGCCACCATCAATACTCGCCCTTATGCTCGAAGATGATGTTAAAGATGCGCTCCACTTCGTCGACATTCTTTAGTACGCCATACAGCGCTCTCTTAATGACTTGCTCCCGGGCCAACACACCACGCCAACCATCCGGCCTGACTTGCTTGACCGTGGTATCGATTTTCAGCGCCAATTCCAGGAGCGGATCGCCGGATACGGCGTATTCTCCCGCTTGCTCGGCAGTCCAATCGGGCTTCACGCCTTTCAGATTGTTATACAGCGCTCGCTTGCCTGGCGTATCTAGCCGTTCTGGGGTATCGTCGCCTTTGCCGGCCTGCACCTGCTTTGCCAATTCGGCAATCCGCTTTAAAAACTCTTCGTACTCGATGGCCTTGGCTTTACGCGTCGCGATGATTTCATCCAGCAGCGCCGACATCTTTTCGTAAAACTCCGGATCGGTCAGATGCTCCTTGATAATCTTGCGGCGAACATTGTTTTCGATGGTTTCGGCGATGCCGTCTTTATTACCCTTCAAGCCGCCCAACTGTTGATTGATGGCGTCGGCAATGCCGGTTTTGACAATCAACTCCAATAAGGGAATATCATCAAACGGCGAAATCTTGCGTGGCTCATCAGCTTGAATATAGGTGTCGATCAAATGCCGCATGTCGGCTTCATAGGCTTTTAGGTCCAGAGTTTCGCTGCTGGCCTTGCGGATAATCTCGCGAATTGCCAGATAGTGATCAATGCGTTGCTTGATGTGCTGGGTGTCCGCGCTGCTGTAGCCAGCCGTGTCCATTTCATCGGCGATATTGGCATAAGACCTGACTAGCGTGGCCGTGGCTTTATAGAATGCTACCCGCTGCGGTTGCCGCTCTTCCAAGTCGGTGGCAACTTCAGTATTGCCGCAGAAATAATGGATATGTTCCAGCTCGCCTTTCGGCGGTTCCACAGGTTCGCATAGCAAGGCAATGGCTTCCAATGCCTGATCAAGCCGTTCCTTGCCTTTCTGCAATCGATCCTGCAGCATGACGTCCGGGTCGCTGCCACTGTCGCTATGATCCAGTTCAGAGGTGTAGACCGAGATCGCGCTATCGACTTTCTCAAACAGATTTTTGTAATCGACGATATACCCAAAATCCTTATCGTCGCCATCCAGTCGATTAGTCCGGCAAATCGCTTGGAACAAACTGTGATCCTGCATGGATTTGTCGATGTACAGATAAGTGCAAGGCGGCGCATCAAACCCGGTCAGCAGTTTGTCGACCACCACCAGTAATTTCATATTGGCCGGTTCTTTAGAAAACAAGGCTTTCGCACTATCCTCGTAGGTTTCTGTTTTGGTCTTGCCGGGTTTGGCTTCAACCCCTTTCAACAACTCGTTATAGGTGTTGTAAATGAACTGCTTATCGGTTTCAGTGTGTGCGCCGGTTTCTTCAAGCGTGATGTCTTTGGCTTGCGGATTATAAGAGGTGACCACCGCGCAACGTCCCTTGAACGGGGTTTTCTGGAATAAGCTGTAGTATTTGCAGGCTTCGTAAATGCTCGACGCCACGAGAATCGCATTGCCGCGTTCGTTGGATAGTCTTGGCTTAACCCCAAAATCGAAAATGATGTCGCTGACCACGCGATCCATCCGCGAGCGGGAGCTAAGCACATGTTGCATGGTGCCCCATTGTTTTTTCAGCTCGTCTTTCTGCCAGTCGTTCAAGCCCTTGGTTTTGGCCTCAAACCAGGCATCGATCTTATCTACCGAGCCAATTGTCTGATCAATGTCCCGAGCCTCATACAGCAAATCCAACACCACGCCGTCATCGACTGCCTCGCCAAACTTATAGGTATGGATATAACCACCAAACACTTCCAGGCTGGTAGCTTTATCTTTCTTCAATAAGGGCGTGCCGGTAAAGCCAATGAATACCGCATTCGGCATCATGGCTTTCATGACTCGATGTAGCTTGCCGCTTTGGGTGCGGTGACATTCATCGACAAACACAAACAACTCGCCTACCGTGGCGCTGGGTTGCGATTCCAGATCTTTAACAAACTGATCGAAATCATCGACGCCTTTCTTACCAAACTTATGCACTAACGAACACAGCAACCGCGGCGTCGCCTGACCCAGTTGCGTCATCAAATCGCGGCCGCTACTGGTGCGTTTAATGGCCACACCCGCCTCGGTAAACACCCGCTCGATTTGCTTATCCAGTTCGTCCCGGTCGGTGACGATAGCCACTCGGGCATTGGGATGATTTTCCAAAATCCATTTGGCTAACAACACCATCACGATGCTTTTGCCGCTACCTTGGGTATGCCAGATGATGCCGCCTTTACGCTCGTGCACATGGCGTTGCGCGGCCTTAATGCCGAAATACTGATGAACGCGCGGCAGTTTTTTCTTGCCGCCGTCGAACAGCACAAAGTCGTGCATCAGTTCGATGAGGCGTTGCTTGTTGCAAAGCTTTTCCAGATATTTGTCCAGCTTGTAGCTGCTGTTGTCTTCTTCGTCTTCTTTCCATTTCAGGAAATACTTTTCCTCGGTGCCAATCGCGCCGTATTGCAGGCCTTCCGAATCGTTACCGGCAAAGATGAACTGCACGGTGCTGAAAAACCAGGCGTTGAATTCCGGCTGTTGGTTGGACAGATTTTGCCGAATACCGTCGCCGATGCTCACCCGGCTGTTTTTTAATTCCAGCACACCAACCGCGATGCCATTGACATACAGCACCAAATCCGGACGCCGCTCCATTGCGCCTTTCAGCGTCACTTCCTCGGCAATCGCAAAATCGTTGTTTGTCGGCTTAATCCAATCGATGAGATGCACCGTTTCTGTCGCCTGATCTGCTTCGATCTTGACCGGCACGCCATAACGCAGCAAGTTGTAAACCGCCTGATTGTTACCGTACAACGTGCGGCTATGATTGTCCGCTTCGCTGCGCAACTTATGCATGGCTACACTGATTTGCGCGGGGTTGTAACCACAACGGTTCAGATACGCCGACAACAGGCCTTCTTCAATATTGCTGTTGCCCTCGCGATCAGTCCAATCGCCCAGATAGCGGTAACCCAACGCCTCGCGAAACAAGCTGACAACCCGGTTTTGCGTCATCCGTTCGGCTTGGCCGACTGTATTCATCTAACGTTCCTTGTCGATTAGCTATCGACCTGATGTAAAGAGGCGGGGGATATACACACCCAACAACGCTGGGCTGATCACAGATTTCAGAGTGCTTTTTCCTGGGCCGTTCGGCCCGGCGAACATCCGCAGACGTGGCACGTCACTCACGCGGCAACTCGTTTTTGCCCTGGCGTCACCGGTGTTGCCGGATCGATATGCTTGACGAATTTTCGGGTACCGTCCGGAAAGACTTCGACTATCGTGTCGTTTTCTACTTCTAAAACGCTACTGCCTGCTGCCAGAGCCTGCCAATAAGCTTGCTTGAAGGCGGCATCGGCCAATTCCGGGATGTGTTCTTCCAGATAACACAGGGTCTTTTCCGTGAAGGGTAGATTGACAGTGGACATGGGTTATCTCCAGTTAGGATTAGTTTGGGCCATCTCTTTCATATCAATTGTCGATGATCGGTTTGGGATTGACAACCAGCCTGATTTTGCCGGTGAGTAATTGCTGCATCATGCCTTGTTTGACGGCGCGGGCTTTGGTGAGTTTGGTGTCCAGCTCGGTGATTTCGGCGTCCATGTCGCTGAGGATTTGAGCGATGGCGATTTGTTCTTTACGTGATGGAAGGGATATTAATGTTTCTCGTACCTGTTTAAGGCTAATTTGTGGGTAGGCTTGACCAGTAGTTATCATCGAAAAATAAGTTCGAATACTGGGTTGAGAAAGCCAAAAAAATACAAATTTCGAAGAGACAGTTGTATCTTTTACTCGTATCCGAGCAATGTGCTGGTTAATATTCGCAATGCCAAAATCGTCGGCTAAGTGAACTACTCTGCCAACGTTACCCGTAATTGTGATTAAAATATCACCGGAACAGACTTCTCCCCGAGCAAGTGAGGCATGGGCTTCATCAGAAATAAACATAGCTTGTTTTAAATCTAATCCTTCCGACGAAACACATTCGCTTCTTAGGAAGATAATGCCATCATTTTGCCAGTCGAAACCATAAGTGGTAGGTGTTGAACCTTTGGTAACGAAAGCGGAAAAGCTAGAAATCTGCCTATATTCCCACTCCCCATTGAACCCTGGCAAACGCCGCTTGCCGGTGAGCAATTCCTGCATGGTGCCTTGTTTGAGCTGGCGTTTTTTGGCGATGAGTTGTTCCAGGGCTTCGATCAGGGCATCCGTATCTAATATCGCTCGGGATATAGCTTTCTGTTCTTTAATTTGAGGAACAGGAATTCGATATTTTTTTAAATCCCCAGTATTTAAATTCCCTTTTCCTCCGCCTACTTGCAAACGATCCATTTCATTTCGACCAATCGCCGAAGACATATGAATACAAAGGAAGTTTGAATCAAGGACGTTGTATTTCGGAGTCGTTATTAGTGTCGTAAAGGTTTGGCAATTGTGGAAGCTTTCAGGAAGAACGCAAGACTGGCCTAAATTTGATCCTGTATGTACAGTAAGCACATCGAGAGCTTTTGCTGCCTTAGTGGAATTAGCTTTGGCAAACTCATTGCTGATAAAAAGCATATCTTGCCCATCAAAATATCCATCTTTGATATTCATATTCCGGACAATAGGAATCCCAGATTGCCTATAATATTGAGTAACGGATGTTGCAAGCCCAACCGAGATTCTTTCCGTAACGTTTTGAAGCAATGATAAACTCCAATCCTCAGGGATCAATCCCACCTCAGTCTGCTTATACCCCTTCGTTACTTGCTGCTCGGCAGGTAACAAATATTTCGCATTCGCTTCCTGCACATCCATAACCACCCCAGAGTTGGAAACCGTGAAGTCGCTGTTGCTGCTATTTTGCGGCTCACTCATCGCTCCGCCTCGCGCAAGGTATCTTCCAATTCCCGTCGCAACTCTTCCCGATTCGGCAGATACAGCTGATATTTCTGCACGAATAACTGACTATTGAGGTTATAGGTGGCGTATTCCACCAGCAGCTCGTCTTTATGCCGACTGAGGATGATGCCAATGGGCGGATTGTCGCCTTCGATATTTTCCTCTTTGGCAAAATAGCCCAGATACATATTCATTTGGCCGATGTCGTGATGCTGCACATCCCCCATCTTCAGGTCGATCAGCACAAAGCAGCGCAAGATGCGGTGATAAAACACCAGATCGACTTTGTAATGGGTGTTGTTGAGGGTAATGCGATACTGTCTGCCGACAAAGGTGAAGCCTTTACCCAGCTCCAGTAAGAATTGCTGCAAATGATTGCATAACAAGGTTTCGAGCTGGGTCTCCGAGACCTGCGCGGGTTCCGGGATTTTCAGAAATTCAAAAATATAAGGTTCGCGCAGCAGATCGGTAGGCTGGGCCAGCGTTTGGCCTTGCGCGGCCAGCTGCAATACCCCGGCTTTATCTTTACTGGCCGCCAGTCGCAAAAACAAGGAAGCCGCTTTTTGGCGTTTCAGTTCCGGTACCGACCAGCGTTCGGCGATGGCCTGTTTTTCGTAGAAGCTCCGTTCCAGCTCGTCATCGAGCTTCAATAATTCGACGTAGTGCGACCAGCTCAATTGGTGAGAAGGCTTCTGACTTATTGGGTAACGCAGATAAAACAGGCGCATGTAGACCAAATTGCTGCGACTGAAGCCTTTGCCGTGGCGCAGGCTTAAATCGGTAGCCAAGGTGCCGATTAAGGCTTTGCCATACTCGGCGCGGACTTTGCCGGCTTGCTCGAACTCGATGATATGCCGACCCACTTGCCAGTAGGTTTCCAACAGACTGGTATTGACCGCCTGCATGGCCTGCACCCGGCCTTGGGTATAGCTGTCGGTGATGCGCTCCAGCAGGGTTTGGTAATCGGTGCTTTGGGTTAACTCCATACAAACCCCATTCTTTGCAGGTGGCTATTGACCTTGGCTTGCAATGCGTCCACGCGCAGGTTGATTTGTGGCACCGGGGTTTCGTAGCGTTCGGCCAGTTGCTTGACGCGCTGGGTCAATTGCTGGCTGATGCGGTCCATTTCACCGTGGATGGCGGTGTCCAGGTTTGCCAACCATTTATCGTCGACCACCAGGGTTTTGATGTCGGATTCGCTGAGTTCGGGATAGTAGGCGTAGGCTTGGGCATCCAGTTCCGCTTCAGCATCTCTGAGATCTTTCTTCAGTGCAGCTTCGTTACCAGACAGTGCTAGCCAGGTTTTCAGCACGGTAAGTTCATCATCGGCATCAGGATCGTTACCGATTTCTTTTGCTCGCTCTATAACGCTAGCTTTGTTGATTTTGTCGAAGCCGGAAAATACTGCATCTTCACCGCTGTGTTCTTCTTCCAGTTCAGTGAGTTGGGCGCTGACGCTGTCCAGATCGGCTTGCAGTTGTGTTATAGCTTGCTGTTCGTCGGCAAAGTAACGCCCGACAACCAAGGCTTTTGGCACTAAATCGCACGTCCAGCCTTTGTCTCTTTGTTTGCCTTTTTTGTCGGTTTCGATGATGCGGTAGGTCTCGGCCTTCCAGCCATCGGCGGCTATCAGGTAGCAGTCATCCTGCATGGTATCGGCCCAGTAATCCATCAGATGCTGATAAACATCGTATTTATCGATCAAGGCTTTACCGGCGTAGTGGCTCAGCAAGTCTTCGGACAGATCAACGATGAGTTGCTTGGGGTGGCAGCCGCTTTTCAGGGCTTTCAGGGATTCCGCAGTACGTTGTCGCCAGACAGCAAAGTGATCATTCATGCCGGTGATGAAGGCCGCAAATTCCGGGTACTGATAGATACTGGTTTTGATGGCGGCTTTATCGACCGCCAAATCCAGGTAACCGGGGCGGTTGTCTTTGAACAAGGCCGTTTTCAGATGAGGGCAAATTAGCCAATAGCGTTGCAGCGCATCGATATCGGCCAGTGGAATGCCGCCACGCAAGTGACCTTCGATGTCTTGCAGATCTTCCGGCTCCTGGCTATCGATGTAACGCGGCAGGTTGAGGTTGTAGTCGTTTTTCTCGATTTCCTCAAAGCCAACCATCCGTGCGTATTTGGGTACTTCCAGGCGCTTGTTGAAGACATCGACGATTTTGTGGATGTCCATCGCCCGTAGCCGGTTTTTATTGCCGTCTTTCATATAACCGGCACTGGCGTCGAGCATAAAAATGCCTTTGCGAGTGTGGGCCTCTTCCTTGTCGATCAGAATAATGCAGGCCGGTATGCCGGTGCCGTAAAACAAGTTGGCCGGCAGGCCGATGATGCCTTTGATGTAGCCTTTGCGTATCAGGTTGCGGCGGATATCGGCCTCGGCATTACCACGAAACAACACGCCATGCGGCAGAATGCAGGCGCCTTTGCCGGTGCTTTTTAAAGAGCGAACGATGTGCAACAGGTAGGCATAATCGCCTTGCTTGTCCGGCGGGGTGCCAAAATGTTTGAAGCGGTCGTAAGGATCGTTTTCGGTGTCGACGCCGTTGCTCCAGCGTTTGTCGCTGAATGGAAAATTAGCGACCACATAATCAAACGTCTTGAGACTATCGCCCTCTTTAAACTTGGGATCAGCCAGGGTATTGCCCTGCACAATCAGTGCCGTTGGATTGTTGTGCAAAATCATGTTCATTCGCGCCAGAACGCTGGTTGCCGCGTCCTTTTCCTGCCCGTAAAGCGTAATTTCGGTCGGCGCTTCATCGCCGACTTTCAGTATCAGAGAACCCGATCCGCAGGTTGGGTCGTAAGCAGTGGTATTGCTACTGGTTTTTGCTTCTCGAATACCGATGATCCGCGCCATAATAAGACTGACCTCGGACGGAGTGTAGAACTGGCCTTTGCTTTTGCCGCTATCCACCGCAAAATGGCGCATCAGAAATTCGTAAGCATCGCCGAGAATATCATCGCCTCCGGCCAGATTCTTGGAGAAATCCAATGCTTTGTGTTCAAAAATGGCAATGAGATTGGTCAGTCTATCCACCATTTCCTTACCGCTACCCAGTTTACCGGCATCGTTAAAGTCCGGCATATCGGACAGTTTATTGGCTTTGGCCAGCGGGCCGATAATCTTTTTATTGATCTGATCGCCGATATCAGGTTTTCCCTTGAGCGCGATCATGTCTTTAAAACCGGCCCCTTCCGGAATGGTGACCGGGGCGTAAGGCATACCAGCGTATTTATCACTGACGTATTTGATGAACAGCAATACCAAAACATAGTCTTTGTATTGCGATGCATCCATTCCACCGCGCAGTTCGTCGCAGCTTTTCCATAACGAGCTATACAGCTCGGATTTTTTGATGGCCATGAGTGTTTTGCTGTTATCTACCGGTACAAATTTGGCGGTAGAGTGGTTAAAAATCCTTGTAACCTTAATCTGTGAGGTTAACTCTAGTGCAGAGAATACACTGATAGCGAGCGTCGTTTCAATTGCGGGCTACACGGGAACGCTCGATAACCCTTTTTACATTTGGCCATGCACGACTTATTTCCGGCAACGATGAATTCTTCTTGGGTGTCGAACCAATCCTTCCGCAGCGTACCCGGAGAACCAACCAGGCCCCATTCCTTGATCGACAAATCGTCAAACAAGCCCGGCGTCAAAAACATCTGATAAAAACGATGCATGTTGTTTTCGGTATCGTGCCTTTCCAGATATAGATGATTCATCAGTTACTCCCCAGAAGAGTGGACCTTATTGTCGCTTTCCTGTGATTTCAACGCCGCGTCCCTAATGCGCATAATGGTTTGCCGGGTGGTTTTGAATTCCCGAGCCAATACAGAAACGTTAATGCCGGCGGTCAATCGATTGACGCCGGACACAGAGAAGAGTTCTTTAGTTGGCCAAGCTGAGCGTTTCAGACCGGCCAATTTGCGACGTTCAGGCATTAGAGATACCCAGGGATGAATGGCCAGTTTGAGTTTGGAAGCTGACTTTGTGAGAGGCGTTAGCATTACCCTTGACAAAGTTGAATCGCTATGGAATGTATTACGTGGTGCTGGAGATAATGACTAAATCTTCTCTATAGTTGCTGGATACTCTCCAAATGAACGACCTGCAACCCCCATCTTGCGTCGAACATTACCATAGTGAATATTAACGCGAACAGATGAATCACGGAGGATTTGGAGAAAAGACTCGGCCATCCATAACGCAAAGGACGCACCTAAGCATCGACGCTCTCCACGTCCAAACGAGAGTGGTTGGCGAGATCGACCTGGAACAAACTGATCAGGATGATCAAAATAAAAAGGATCTCTGTTTGCTGCGCCGACGTGTAAATATACGCGCTCTCCTGCTTTTATAGTTTTATCGCCCACTTCTAGATCATGAAGTGCCATACGACCGATTATCTGAATAGGGCTGTCAAATCGCAGAGCTTCTAGTAAGTAAACACGATAATTTGAGTCTAATAAGCTACCATCAAATCCTCCAAGCTGAAGGAATAACGTACCTAATAGATATGCAGTGCTCTCGTGACCAGCAGTTAGTACGGCGACATAATCAGCTATCTGACGATCTGAATCATTATTGTCAGTTATTATTTTATATTTTTCTGATAATGAACTTGCCATTGATAACATGGCATACACCCCACGTACGACATCCTTAGAGCTATTAATGCGCCCATCTAAAAGATCAGCATAGTCCGTGATCAATGGCATAAATTGACTACGGATTGAATCATTCAGCCCCATTGAGGCAAATACAGTTCGAGAAACATAAGGTTTTAGCAGTTGATCATAGATATTTAACTCTCCAGTATCTGAAACCCTTCGCAGTGTTTCACGAAGCCATACTTCTGCTTCCGAGTTATCTTTTGAATTTGTCAGCTGACGAGACCAATGCACATATGATGCACGAGACTCTTCAGAGTTATCAAAAAGTATTTGCTTATGGAATATTTTGCGCGCCATATCTGGATTTGGAAACAACTCCCAAATCCATGGCAATTCTAGTTTTTGAGGGCAAAGAATTTCTGATTTTGCTAATTCAAAACATCCCGAGTAGCTTGTAACAACCCATCCGTTAAATGATTTGTCATAAAAGACCCCGTTATTACAAGATGCATTATGTAAAGCATTATAGTAATCCTCTAAATTATCTCTATAATTATCACAAATCTGCAATATCGAGTGCATAATAAAAATTACCTAGCCAATAATAAGGCTCTTCCAGAAGGTAAATACTGAGTTTGTTCAATTTCAAAACCAGCATTGCCCAGCAACATACTTTGCTCATCATAAGTTCGTTCTCTTCCATGATGAAAAACAAGCATTGTTAGATCGGCATGCACAGCTGTAGTGGAACTATCCACAACTTCTGGCATTATCCAATCAACTACTAATAACCGACCGTTGTTTCGTATATTTTTTCTGCAATTGCAAAGAATTTTATATGCTTCATTGTCAGACCAATCATGAAGTATCCATTTAAGAATATACAAATCGCCTCCCGCTGGCACAGACTCAAAAAAGTCACCTTCTATTAGCTTAAGTCTATTAAGTAATAAACCTAATTGTGGATGTTGACGGGCATGCGTAATAACGTGAGGCATATCGAATAAAATGCCCAAACACCCTTCATTTTTAGTAAGTATCTTTTCTATCAGTCCGCCTCTGCCACCACCAACATCGACAATAGTGTTATATAGAAAAAAAGGGAAGTGTTCTACGATTTCAGTTGATGTCTTATCTGAGATCATTTCCATGATTTTGTCATGACGATTAGCCGCCTCAGGATCTAATTTTAGAGAATCAAAGAATTCTAGGCCGAACGCAATATCAAAAGCTGGTACTCCTGAGCGTATTGAAGAGGCCAATTGTTCAAACGCTGGGATGTAATCTCGACCGGCTGAAATTATCTCTAATTTTGCTAACGAGTTAGGACATGTTAATGCTTCGCCAAGTGGCGTTAGTGAAAAAAAATCTTTATCCTTTTGTCGCAGTAAACCATAAACAACAAGAGCGCGATAGAATCTTCGTAGAACGGCAACATCAGTTCCAGTTATACTTGCGGCTTTTTGAACTGAGCCACCGCAGTTAACAAAAGTATCAAGTATGCCTAATTCTACGGTCGCATATAAAACCTGAGCTCCACGGTGGGCGTGTACGATTGAAAGTAATATTTCTTCAGCTTTCACTATGTCCTGTCATGAAGTTGTTCAATGATTGAAGTCCCCAAAGAAGGCTTGTCACTCAACGTAGCCCACTGTTCGTGTAAGCGCAGCCGCCCATCTTCAAGCACTTCGGGAGCAAGCAAAGCTACACCATGATGAAACTTTGTATCAATATCGACATATTGCCAATGCATTGATATACGATTAGAGAGTGACTTGACGGCAATAAAAGTTCCAATTGCAATACGTTTGCCCTGGAATGTCCCCCAGAGCACACCATTATTCTCCTGATAGTGAAAGATTACTGATGAATCAAAATCGCCATCATCATAGTTGAAGATACCTCGGAAAGAGCGACCGTCATAGTTTATGTCTTCATTGTTCATATATTAGTGTTGATTAAACTATTGTATCCAGCATGACTTCTGTATATGGAATTGATCGTTTTTCATCTTTTATAGCATCCTCCACAATCTTGTCGAGAGCAGCCTGTTCTCCGTCAGGCAATAAATAGTACATAATGTTTACATACCACAACCACCCCTCTTGTGTTAATTTTAAGCTTCCCGCCGAATCTTCAATTAATCCAGCATCCATTAATTCTGAAAGCCGTTCCAAAGTTTGACAATTTACCGCCATCAAATCTATACGTTTAACATCTACTTCTCCATGGTACGGGAGTCTCAATATTAGGGGTTTGCTAGCTGCGGCATTTTTTGAGCAAATTCCAACTTCCGCACAAGGGAGTTCGTCTCGCAGAAGCATTTGAATGTATCTTTTTTTGTTGGAGTCATTCTGTATTGATATTGCTCTTGTAGTTGAAATTGCGTTGATACCAAAACCTAATACTTCCATATTTCCATAACCGTATACATACTCATGATATCGAAATGAATAGGATGAGGTAACAACGGGATTTTTTTTGATTTCATCTTTATCTACACGAACATAACCATGGCCGTTATGTGGAAGAAAACCACCATCTTTCATCCTATCTCTCAGATAGCGATTCATTTCCCATCGCAAGGAGGCTGGAGTTGGAGCCAATTTATGCTTTTTGAAGGCGCGATGAAGCTTTGGTTGGGTTACTGCATTGTTAATAGGATAGAAATCAATTAAATTTGTTCCCATATCAAGTGCATAATCAACATCATTCATAAATCCATCTAACGTTTGCCCACTCATGCCATACATCATATCAAAAGAAACAAACCTAAATTTTTGGCGCATTAACTCAATGGCCTTATATATATCATCTAAAGACGCGGTTAGCCCAAAAAGCTCTCTATACCGCGAATCAAAGGTTTGTAATCCAAAACGCACATGTGTAACTCCGATATCAAGAAGTGCATTGAGTTTATCCTCTGTAACAGATTTTACTTCCATTTCGAAAGAAAACTCGTCAAGCTGAGATAAATCGAAATTATCGTGGATTGCTTTACCAAGAGTGCGTATTTGTTTTGAGGAAAGTAGTGAGGGGGTCCCGCCTCCAAAAAATATGGAGCCAACAGGTGACTTAGTGATCTCGGGGTGTTTTGTTTTCAAAAGAATTTCGGAGCGAAGAGCCGAAACATAAGTATCTATCAATTCGTTTTCTTGATGAGAAGACCTCACGAAAGGACAGAAATTGCAAATAGTGTCACAGAATGGAATGTGAAAATAAAGAGCACGTTTACTTTCAATAGAAGGTGAAAGCAGACCGAAAAATATATTTTGAAATTTTTGATCGGATCGCCAAGGGATAACCTTGTAATCCAAGGGATAATACCAATTTTGAATAGGTATGAGGCGGTTAAATCGATAAGGCCCCTCAAATTGAAGCTTCAAACCTTGTTCTCTATGCCACATATTTACGCCCCATACCCACCAAACACTCACCAAAGAACGGCTGAATTTTGTATCGCAAACCTTTCTTCTTGACCACTCTTTTCAAGCTGTTCTAGCATCGTCTCTAGGTTTCCAATCCAATCTTGTGCCGTATCAAAACTACCGACATTCCTTTTTGCAAGTTGCTCATATTCATTGCTCACTTGTTTTACCAAAATATCAACCTTAGATTTAGAGGCTAATTCTTGGGCAATTGTCAATGAGCGACAAAAAGTCTCTTCTCCAGGGCTAAGGTCATTTGCCTTCTTGATCAAATCTAAACCCGTTTGAAAGTCACCACGTTCTATAGCGATTCTACCTTCGATAAAAGATTTCCATGCAGTTATACTACTCATAATTAAGCTCCAAAATTGAATTAAATTGACGTGATTTCTATAACGCTTGCATCAACCTAAAAAGAATTTAGAATAACCATCTTTTTAAAAAAGTTACATTTAGACAAAAGAATGAATTACTTCTTGTCACATAAGAAGATGTCTTCCGCTCATCTTGCTAGGCGGCAGGCTGAGTTTCCATCGCTTCTTTAAAGATGTCAATACCTTTGTATCTTTTTCGGGGTGGTACTGGTTGCAACTGCCCGGCGCAGGAAATCATCCTAACGATCATGGTATGTCTGTCAGGACTCATCTATTCTGATGAAAAGGCTTATACTGAATTTTGCATAGCGTGAAAATTGATCGTTAAACTGGATGGGATGGGGATACCAGTTAATTGTTGACGGTGGGTTGTGAATCGGTTCCATAAGGACTTGATCTGTATCTGGGAAACTTGTATGTATGGTTCTTACAAGAGCTGTTAAAGTGACAACAGTCGCGTCTTATCCGATTCAAATACCCCCCTCTAGCGTTAAAAGATCGTTGCGTGAAATTTTTCCTGTAATAACGTCAGGTTTGAAGCCAAAAGCTGCCTGCCGTAATTATTAATTCCAAGGACAACAATGGGTCGAGTCCTGACGTTGGAGGATCAAAAATATAATGAGTAATTGTCGCCGGACCAGCACTGAATGTTGCAATTTTGTTGTCTATAAATTGGTATAACTGCAGCAAAATCGCCATTCTCTGACACTCTGACCAAATAGGCTGGTTATTTGAATAAACATTCTTGCTCAAAAAATCGACGTGGTTTTATCGGACATTAATTCCAATAATCAAATTCATCCTGTGCAAGCTTGTCTTCCATCGCCCTGCCCAGCCACTGAACAAATAATTTCCAGCCCACTAGCGTGATGACGATTCCCGGTGCATCCGCGATAAGCAAATTAGTTTCCTGGTCCTGAATTAGCGATAGCCACCGTAACAGCGGGCCGCGTAATTCCCAGGGCACTCGATTAACATTTAAACCCTTTTGACCGCCAACATCCTCAACACCATTACAGTGAAAAGTCAGGAATTGTAGGCTGTTGTATTTTTCCATCGACATTTTTCCCCCTATTTATAAATCAATCACAACGGGTGCATTGATAGGCTGATACCGGCCATCACACAGTGACGCATTCACAAAGGTAGTGCCATTTTTGGTTAATATCCCGTAATCCTCATGGATGTGGCCAAACACATGTAATTTCGGTTTTACCCTCAAAAGTGCTGTTTCCAGATCTTCGCAGCCGACGTGCTCCCCGGTATCAATGCGATCTAAAATGCCATAGGGGGGCGAGTGTGTAATCAGCACATCGGTATCGCCGGGAATTTGCGCCCAAATGTCTGCCAACTGCCGTCCCCGGGGCAGATTAAAAGCCCAATTGTAGAATTCGGGCTGCCAGGGCGAGCCCCAGAATTTCACCCTATCGATTTCTACGCCGGTATCCTCCAAATAAGTCACATTTTCCATCAGCTCAAAAAAACCTGGGTCATCTGCTTCTTGAAGCGCCCAGTCATGATTGCCCGCCACCAATAGTTTGTGCTGATGCGGCAGTGTTTTAACGTAGTCATTAAATATTTTTAGCTCGTACTCCGTACCGCCCATCGTGATGTCACCGGAAATAATCAGTACGTCACCATCAGGGAGTCGTTCAGCCATGCTGCTGTGCTGGTTGTGGGTATCGGAAATACAGACGATTCGCATAAGGTATTGGCTCGCGGGTAGTTTTGTTGATTGTACAATCATTTGTTTTTTGCTGATACTACAATATTTGTGTACTTTCTGTCTTGGTTTTTTTATACTGACCGCCAACCTAAAAGGAACCGTCATGGATAACTCAACTGATGCCATTTTCACTTCGTTAACGCTAACCCATCCGTGGATCAAGCCCTGGGTGATCAAGGTCTCCACTGGCCTGGGGCCGGTGGTTGATCAGTTACTTTTTGATATTGAAGAGATTTTAGGCGTGAGTCCCAAGCCGCAATTTCTACGTATTGTTGATAAATCCACTGGCAGTAGAGATCCCTACACGCGCAAATTGGACGTGTTTCTCCAGCCAGAACGGGATATCGATGCGCAAAAAAACGCCCTGGCCTCGGTCATTGGTGCGGCGGTGAGCGAGTCACTGACCACCTGCTGCCAGTGCGGCAATAAACTGTCATTAATGTCCACAAAAACCAAAACCGATCTCTCTCGTGCTGGCGATTACAACTGCCTGGAACACATTGAATTTGGCGTGACATTTTGTTTATGTTGCGAGGAAGCTGCGTGGCAAGAAAAAAACTCCGCACTAGATAGTGACGATAGCGAAGGCGATGCGCCTATGGCAATGCCCGCTCAGGCGGCAAGGCATGCCGACTCTGTTAAACAAAACGCTGGCGTTGCTGATGAATGGGATATTTTTGACTCGCTCGTGGATGAAGAAGATGAGAATGATGACAACGAACCACTGCAAGATAAGGTGCTTGAGGCCGATGCCGCTATTGATCAGCGGGTGGTCATTTTTACCTCTGAGGACGTCGATCGACTGGAAGACATCTATAAAGATGCGCAGTTGGAGCACTCGCGCCGAGTAAAAAGCCTGGTACGCAAATTACGGGCAACCTCCGGCAATAAACGCTTGGCGACCATTCCTGAGGACTGGACTGACTATTGTGCTGCGCTGGTGGGTAATTTTCCGAATTTTGCCGAGGTTATTGATTTTATCCGCCATCAACTGGCTTTATCCTCAGTCGGTGATAATGCGCTGCGCCTGCCGCCATTTTTACTAATTGGACCGCCCGGGGTCGGTAAATCGGAGTTTGCGTTAACCCTGGCCGGCGATATGCAATCGACGCTGCAAATCATTGATATGGCGAGTGCGCAAACCTCAATGACATTATCAGGCTCTGAGAGCCATTGGAGCACATCGGCACCGGGCACGTTATTTAACACGCTAGCCTTGGGTGAGGTGGCCAACCCGATTTTTATGCTCGATGAGATTGATAAGGTTGGCGGTGATCCGCGCTTCGATCCTATCTCATCGCTATTGCAGCTGCTGGAGCCGCGGCAAGCCAAAAACTTTCACGATCTGTCGGTGCCCGAACTTTTAATCGATGCCTCGCATGTGATTTGGATTGCCACCGGTAATGATGCGGCCCTGGTCAATCAGCCTCTTTTGGATCGACTGAGCGTTTTTACCATTGCCGAGCCAGCACCCGCGCAAATGGGCGCCATTGTTAAAAACCAGTACCGGCGCTTTGTGGCAAGCCACCCTTCCGGAGCATTTTTTGATGCCGATATTTCCCAAGAAGCCCTTGAAGAGTTGGCAAATCATCATCCCCGGCGGGTCAGAAAAATGCTCGAAAAGGCCTTCGGCTTAGCGGCGTTTAGACGCAGTCCCACGCTATCGATTGACGATATCAGGGGCAGTGACCCGGTTGAAAAACAGCGTAATGGCGTTGGTTTTACCGCCACTATTAATTAACCGGAGAGCCTGATGAAAAAAGAATTAGCTGTTAAATTACGCGAAAAATATCCCACGTTATTTGGGGCGCGGGGGGTTGAGTGCTTGGAGGGCTGGTATTACTTACTTGATACCATTGGCGAGTTATTAGCTGTCCATGCACCGGAGGCGGTGACCGGTCAGGTTAAGGAAAAATTCGGCGGGCTGCGCTTTTATTATCACGGCGGCGGTGATTTTGCCGACGGCGTGACTTCGATGGCGGAGTATTTGTCGGAATCGGTCTGCGAGATGTGTGGCGCGCCAGGGGCTACCTATCATGCCGGTTGGGTAGCGACCCGGTGCGACCAACATGCCACGGCGCGTAATCTTGGAGGATCAAAATTTGAGCTTAGCATTGAGCATACACATGGTTTGGGGTTGGGCTGGTCGCGACTGGCTATCATTTTGCAAGCCATGCTGGATTTTTATATTGAGAAAAATGGCATGCCCGTATCAACGCTCGCATTTGCCAAGCGCAACGGGCAGTTTGTCGCCACGCTCCATGGCGGCGATGAGCGCGCCGCCGGCATGGTGGCCTTTATCAACCATTACGCGCAGCGTATTGATGAATATACCGGTGAGCCCCATGGCAATTTATAGCATCGCCCCCGTTAGTGAGGAACCGGAGGAAGACATTTGCCAGTGGTCGATTAGGGAGGTGGCCTTTCGAGGTGAACTCGAGACTACACGTCATGTGGTAGGTTTTATTGCACGCAGGCAATCAGGACGGGCGAGCTCAGCGATTCAGCAATTTGATCCTCATACAATGATGATCATCACCCGCTCTGGCCGCACGTATCATTTGATAGGTGCGCCTGGCTACAACACGGATGCCGAGTATGTTTGGCGGCATTGGTGTCAATTAAATCAGGTTTCAGCTGAGACCAATGTGAGCGATCAATATGCCAAACAATAATCCTGAGTTACCCGCACTGATGGCAACCGCGGTTGATATCGCCACTAGCGGCGATTGCCAAGTGTCCGAGGTCGCTATTGAATTGATGCGCAGGCGTGAGGCCGGTGAACTCATTAGTAAAAATGAGCGTCATCGGCTGATTATTGAAAACGCATTAAAAAGGACGTAAAAATAAGGCGGAGGGCACTAGCAAGTGCCCTCCGCCTTGCTGATGAATTAGGATTTATCAGCGCCCTGCTGCTCAATCGATTTAATATAATCATCAATAATTTTGTCGAGTAACTGAAATTTCGGAACGTTAAGTTGGTTGGCAATAATGCCAATTTTCTCCATCGAACCCACTTTTAGCATGATGCCGTATTTTTTGTAGCCCAGGATTTTCATCCGTGCGTAATACTCTTTTGATGCCGCGGTTAATGCGGCTTTGCGCTCTACCCGTGTCTGTGTTGCCATGGTGCTGTCCTAAAAAATTATTATAAAAGCCCTCAAATACGGTATTTTTTATAGCATAATCTAAAAGCATGAATTGTTTATTATGATAATACAATATACAGAAAGTAATGTTTTTTAATGGCTAAAGCGGTGTGCAGATAATGAGTGGTAAAAAACAAGGCAAGGACAAGATTTTAGCGGTGGTGCCTGAACTGTCTAATGAAGACATTCAGAGCATACTATTGCAGTTTCAGAGCGAATTAGTAACGCGTGAGAACGCTGAAAAGAAGGCCGCTATCGCCGAAATTAGGGCAATAGCCGAACGTGTTGGGCTTATTGTGTCATTTGCCGATGTTGAATTTACCAAAAAGAAAACCGGCGCCAGACTGGGTACCAAGGCGAAAATAAAATACAGAAATAATGCCACCGGCGAGGTATGGAGCGGCCGCGGATTAAAACCGAAGTGGGTCGTAGAGCTGATTGCGAGTGGCAAAAATATTGATGAGTATTTAACGGAGGCATTTAAGGTGCCGTCGGCTGAAAGTGAACATTCTAATTCTGGGTGAAAATTTAATTTTTCAATTTTTAAAATGCTATGCAACTAAGCTCAGAATTGGCACTAAACTCCTACGGAGGACACTCATATCCCATTAACATCAAAAATAAGGCTCTCAACAATCGTCAAAACTCAACCAACTTCAACGCATTCTAAACTAAACGGCCTTTCACAGCGGAGAAACCTATCCGTCGAACCCTTTGTGTTTAACGTCTACCGACCTACCCCCCCAACATAAGCGTCACAATGCTCGATACGTTGTCGATCAAACTGTGCCATTTGTCCTTTATAATCCGATAGACACCCTGATACCAAAGCAAGCCTTTTTCTGGTTTGCGCTTCCAAATGGCCATCAATAGTGCATCGTTCACCAACTTTGTTCGCACTTGTGCCCTATGGGTATATGTTCAGCCATAGACCAACCGACGATTTGCCGGGAAAACAAATCATTGACCACTGCTAAATATAACCAACCTTCTTGGGTTTAAATGTAAGTGATGTCACCCACATAGACTCGATTGGGCTGATGTACCTTAAATTGCCGGTCTAAGTGATTTTCAGCAATCGGATGATTATGCTTGGAGTTTGTCGTCGCTTTAAATCTTCGCCGAGTTTTACAAGCCAATTTGGCATCACGCATCAAGTGTCCGATCCGGCGTCGACTGACTTCTCGATCTTGTTGAGAAAGCACTTTTTTCAGTCGCCGGGTTCCGTATGTTGCCCGGCCCTTCTTAAACGCACTAGTAATGATTGCTGTTAATGCCTGATCGGATTTTTCAGTGGTGGTTGGCAAACGATGCAACCATGCGTAATAGGCGCTTCTTGAGACATCCAGCAATCGACAGAGCCTGTTGACAAAAGAATCGGCGCCAACATTTTCTGTACTTGGCAATCCAGGTGTGACGTTGATGCCAGGCTCTTTAGCCACCTGAGTCACCGATTAATTAGATTCATTGGCTAATTTGACTGTCGACTCTCTGAATTCTGCTGTATAGGTATTAGGTTTTTCTCTGCTCATTTCGGATCACAATTAGTTTCGGATATTTGAAAAATTGTGTCCGGAAAAGTGTAGCCCCATCAACCCATAGGTTTGATTACTTTGATCAAGAGCCATTTTTTTAGACAGGCTAAGGGAGGGATGAACACAACGAACACTTCTAAAGAAGTGTTCGTTGTGTTGTTCACTTTCCCGAACAAAAGTTCGTTTTGTTCGTTTTTGTTCGGGATTGTTCAAATGTTCACTTACCACACTTACCGCTTATGAGCTTTCAATTAGCCAGGCGGAATTGTCATATTCGCCTATGATGCCCTGTACCAAGAACTTCGTCCGACAACGATTAAACGCCATGCGTTTTGCGTCATCAGTGCAAGCATCAATCGCCTCTATCTTGAAAGCCCTTTCTTTCCAATCATCAATATTGACGATCTTGCGTTTCTTGCCAACAAATGATTCAAATTCATCGAATTTTGCCTTAATCTCTGCAGAAGTTTCTATACCAACCTCTGCAACGGCCTCCCTCAGACTGATTAAAAACGCTTTCTCCCTCGCTGAGAGTTCCGGTTTTTTCAATTTTGGCAAGACCTCATTTTCATTATCCAAATATACGCTAGTCAACGGGACGCCATCACTGCCAAGCCAATCAAGATTGGTCGATTTTAACGCAAATTGCATTGGCGCAAATTCTTCGAAATCTTTTGCTTTAGTACATTTTAGACAAATCGTATTTCCCTTTTTAGTAGCAGAATATTCGGCATCCATTGCAGCCTTGATCGAACTGCTGCCACGCGCCCTGTCCTTCTGACCATGTCCGCTGTGGTGAACAATTAGAATTGCCGCACCAAGCGGTTTTAAAAAAATATCCAGGTTTTGGATAAAACGCCCAATATCCTGGCTACTGTTCTCATCCCCATTCATGTTTCTGTGTAGTGTGTCAATAATAACAAGACCTGGATTTGGGCATTTGTCCTTGATTGCATCAGCTAGCCATTTAGCGTTATTTTCATCCAGTAACTGGGCGGGCCGTTGACTAATCAGTAACCTTTTAGGCGCGGGGTGGTTGTATTTGGTTTCCAATGCTTTCAAACGCCTTGCCATACCAGCAAACCCTTCACCGGCTACAACTACCACATCGGTTTGCTGGGTCTGAAAACCGTTCCAATACAATCCAGCAGCCACACAAAAGGCCCAATCGAGCATAAATAATGACTTACAAGCACCCGGCTCACCAAACAATAAATTCATGCTTCCACGCTCGATGATGTTTTCCACTATCCAATCAACAACAACTGGCTTAGCAGTTAATTGTAGGGCCGATATTAAGGGAAAAATCGGTTTTTCAAGGGGGACACAAATCTGTTTCGTAGCTTTTTGGGTGCCAGTGGCTTGGCTCTGTCTAAAAAGCTGCTGATTGTGTTTTGTGATTTCATAATTCCATCCGAGAGCCTTATCTAAATTACCGTCATGCTCTAAAAGGCAAAAACAATCAAATGCAGAATGTGCAAACCCATCATTCAGGCTGTCCCCGCCATGAGAATAGATGCGGTCAATGCCATCTGCACAGTCTCTCATTATGACCGCCCCCGGTGCCTGAGATGTGCTGCCAGGCCTAATAAATCGATCGACGCCTTTCTGCCTGTAGCCGTTGCGTAGCAAAACATCAGCTACCCCATACATCTGATTAAATTCTCGGATAGGGTCACGACTACTAGGTAGCTGCCCGCCTAACAGTGGCTGTGGAGAAATAATTTTAGGTAGGGGTTGATTTTTACCTAGCTCAGAATCAAAAAAAGCATGCCATTCATCCCAGTTTTGCATCATATCGAGCAAAACCTGTGGAGCGATTGGTATTGCTAGCGGATTACCAATAAATTTATATGGTCCACCTTCTGGATGGTGACCGTAAATCACATCTTGGCAGTTGCCCGAGCGCAGCTCGAAAATGACTTGCTTTTGGTGCCTGAACTGCCGCAATCCGGAACCTGAGAAACCTGCAGGCAATTTAAATAAAAGTTTTCTTCGATTTAGCCGGGGACTTTTAATCTCGAAACGCAAATCTGAACTTAGCCAATCGAGTAAATCAAATTCAGTCACCGACTCAAACAATTTTTGCGATTGTTCCAGATCGTCCAGATCTAACGCCAACGTTATACTGGCCTCATGGTACAGACCCACGTTGTAATCATCGCACCCGATGAAAACTAAAGGATCTTTACTATAACCATTCAAATTTTGCGGACTGTGAGGGTTGTTCCAACCTCGCATTTTTGGAGCCTTAGTGGGTTTACCATTTTCCGACGGTATCCGGACCAAATACAAGCCCGCTGCACATAGCTCTGAAATGACTGCATTAAAACTGGTTTCTTGTTGGCCGTTCATTGCTGACCACCATTTACCAGTAATAAAATATCATCTAACCGCCACGCAAGCCGGCCGTTAATAACTACTGGTTGAATTGGCCCATTACCTAAACAATGCCATTTTCTGAGCGTTTGAGGCCTCCGATTTAACTGCACTGCAGCGTCATTAGTCGATAAAATTTTTGGCAACCCATTATTATTCATGTGCTCCTCCACAGAGGAATAACAAAGTTTTTGACTCAAATCGAAAATATGAAAAACCAACCTTATTATGCCTACATGCGTGAGGGTCTATTTTTCTTGAAAAAATTATTCTATAAAACATGAAAAAGCTCCAACGACCTAAATAAATTAAGCCCTTAGATGCGGAATGAGGCGCTAGCAAGCTCTTTGCGAAAAACAGAGTAAGGCATTGCTTTTTCTGTTGCAAATTGCTAGTCTAAACCGGCTGACAAAAATAGCCGCATCCTAAGGGTGTGTGTATAAAATTTTGGGGCGGTGGTTGCACCCAGCGCCCTTCTATTTTTTATTTGATTTGATTATCTTTCCTTACATTCTCACCTCGCTCCCATCCTCATAAACTACGTTCGGCATTAAAGTAATTCCGATTACCTACAGTCACGCACTATAAAAATTCGACTGTTATATCTATTTTACCAAAAAATCTCTAAAAACAGTGCAAGTTGATGATATAAAAGGAAAAATATGCTATCACACCCCCGCTAGCATATTTTAATTATCAATCCAATTTCATCAACGCCCCGATTCCATGACAAAAGTGATTTAGAGGCAACCTAGACATGTGAAAAGATAAGTTTTTAACTGTTGCTCAATAGCAGCATTAATGGCAACTCAATTGAGCTTGGCATGGTATTCCGGAAGAGCATGTTTTGCCGATTCTGGTTTATCAGAATGAGCCATAATTCGTTGATAAGGCATTTTTGCGGGGCATGATATTTTTTGACGACTTTGGCGCCGTGTGCGTTGATTTTTGTTCGAGTTATCAAAATAAGGCTGAAGTGATTATGCAAAGGACACCATAACGTGCTTTAGACCTTATTCATCAGCGGCACGAACTAGGCTTTAGCAAGTCTGTCGGTCTGTCGGAGCCGAATAACTGTCTGGCATGGGTCCAGTTTTTCAGTTCGACGTGGGGGTGGGTGGTACCTGGATGCCCCATAGACCGTGTCTAGGATGCTCTCGTACTATCTGATGATTGGCCGAAGTGGTGGCCATTCGTTAAAGAAGTCGTTGAAATAAAAAAAGGCGATCCACAAGGACTGGATTCGATTCGACGGTTTACTTGGACTAGTAAGCTTCCCTATCGGTTATGCTTTGAAATTCGGGTTAAGTCGATGGAAAAGCCCTATTGAATGGAGGGCATTGCTACGGGTGACTTAAATGGTACCGGAAGTTGGAAGTTGGAAAATTTAGATGGTTCTACTCGTGTGACTTACCTATGGATTGTTTCTACGGAAAAAACCTGGATGAATCTCCTGGCGCCCTTATTGGCACCGGTATTTGCCTGGAACCACGATCAAGTCATGCTGGCAGGTGGAAAAGGCTTGGCCCGGCATCTCGGCGTTTCGCTACTGAGCTTTCAAGGATCTAATCACCATTATAAATTAGTGTAAATTGGTTTCCAATTTCAGCAATTTCTATCGTATTTTTTAAAATACCTAATAAATAAATTTAATGTGTGTTGTTGACAGGTGTCAGTTCCAACGCTAATGAAACTCGAGAACTATCCGTGAATCGACGGTAGAGTTACTTTATGCTTGAATCGTTTATACTTATTTTTGTCCTCAACTTTTGTTTATCTCGTTATGAAAAAACCAAAAACGCCTACTGAAAAGCCAGCGCCTAAAGCTAGCAGTGAACAAGTTGGTATCGCTGTCGCCTCGGAAGCAAAGACTAAAAAGCCAAATCCAACAAAAAAAACGCCTAAACAACCGCAAACCGTAACGCCAAAGCCCGACTCTAAAGCCAAAACGGAACAGTCTGTTGCACTAGTAGTCACAGAAGAAAAAACCAAAAAACCAAGCACAGCGCCGAAATCCTCAAACAAATCTCAAACCTTTGTTGCTAAACCGATTGCGGTGAAGCCAGAAATAACCATGCAAGAACGAGTGGGTTTAACTGCCGGCAGTGTTTGGCAATACTTGGCTGAAAATGGCGCTACCTCGGTGGCGAAATTGATTCGTGAACTTCCGGAAGAAGAAAAAATCATCCAACGCAGCATTGGCTGGTTAGCTCAAGAGGGTAAAATAACACTCGACACTATTGACCGGGTCGAACACGTGTCATTGAAATAACAGGTCAATGGGAGTCTTTGATGAACTTCTCGAAGTAATCATCGGTAGAGAGAGTATGAATCACCCTAATTGCCCTCGTTAAGCAGTTTTTTCAAGGACTGATTAAGCGCCATCATTCCTTGGCGAGAAACTGAAACCTTGTTGGACAGCTGGGCGCTAATATAAGCCAAGCCCAGGCACCGGGTGCCGGGGCTTGATCAATCAAATTGAGTTTATGCTGACCCTATCATGGCAACTTACTTTCAAAGCACGAAATAATTACGGGAACACCTTGTAAAAGCTGGTGTCAGTCCTTCAAGTCTTGAAAGGAGGATAGAATGCGCCCTAAGTTTGATAACACGTATTCAATGCTAAATTTCTCAACATTCAGATACATTAGCCTGAAGTTTATTAAACCAATAGGTAACCCCGTCCGAACGATATGAGTTTACGACGACTTGGTAGTCTATGCGGTATTCTGAGCCCACTTATTTGGTTGACACTCATTGGCGTGTATAAAATACCTGCCACTTTAACACTGGGTAGAATTTTAGTTCCGTGGCAGAGGGGACCGCATCACATGCCGAACTGGTGGCAAGGCCCGCCCCTTGCCGGCTGCGATCTACTGTGCATCCTTCAGGCGGGCCCAATTCTTGTCTTTGTCCCACGGATAAACGCATTCCTTGCCGCTTTTGATACAGTGCGAATGCCTGTAAGAGTCTCACGAAAATCATGTTTTGTGTATCAAATGTTCCTCGTGCCCCTGCAGCGCGGATACTTTGAACAACCCCAGAACTGCCCGTTTCGCCCTGAACGTCGCTGCATCGGGGAGCTGCAACGTGGACAGGTTGGGATGCCCGTGTTGCCAGTCGCCCGGGGCGGTGTAGGCGTCGGGGAGGTCTGGGTGCGCTGCGGCGATACTACTGCCAGTGAGACGGTGGATGCCGGAACCGATGCGCCCAACGAGCGTAGGTCTTGTTCGGCTTGCGCGCGGGCTGCAATGGAGTCCGTAAGTGCCCTGTCGCTTCTGGCCATAGCGGGTAGCTCGTCAAGGCGGGCCTTGGCATTTCTCAGTGTGCCCAACCCATTTCGGATCGTAGATTCCAGCCTGGCCTTTTCCGACGCGTAGCGCCCGCGCAGCGACCTTTCGTCGGCAACATCCTGCAAGTTTGGCATCCGGTCATACTTGAAGTGAGACTCGTGCCCACATCGCCAAGCCAACAGCTTGCCGGTCATCACGTCGCCGAAACCAGGAATGCGCAGGACGGCAGATTGGTTTACATCGGCGGCTGTTTCGATTCCAAAGGAAATGAGCGTGGCGGTCTTCGCGGGACCGATGCCCGAAATGTTCGCGCTCCGTACCGAGAAGCGGTCAAGGTAGGTTTGTCGCTGACGCGATTCCCGATTAGATTTCATAACCATCAATTCGCGGGCAAGCGCATCGGCGTGGCCTTTGTAGGCCGCGATAGCGGCATCCAGATCGCCGCGCACGTTCACCACCTCAGCCATGCCGTTGCGCTGAACAAAGGCGTTTAACTCGCGCTGCACCCGCTCATCGGCATCCTCGAAGGCGCGCTGGAACGGGCCGGATTCAACCTCACGGCCGGAAAGGGTGACCCATCCCCAGATTGCCAAACCGATCCACACCCACACCGCACGAGCGGCATAGATGAACCCGGCAACCGCGCAGGCCATCATCAGTGTGCCCTTGAGCGTCCGCCCGTGCTTTTCGCTCCTAGCTTCGCGGAGTGCGCTACTTTCACCACGCGACGGAGCTGCAGCGGGAAGCAAGTCGGCGACCGCGGGGAAGCGGAACGCCAGAATCTCTTGTATTGCCTGTTCCGTGCCGCGCTCATCGGTCGGGATATTCGGTTCAACGGCGGTCAGGTCGGGGAACATATTAAAGCCACTGTTGCCAGTCAGCTTGCACCAGACGCAGCCCCTGGCATTACTGGGGTAATAATGAGTTTTTACCTTGCTACAATGGTTTAGTGAGTCTTCCAAAGCGTTCAGGGCGTGTATCCAATCCAGCGCGCTAGGACGCGCGCTCGGTGTAAATCCGAATGCACTCTCGAATGTGCGGGCGATTGCATCGGGGAAAATGTCTAACGTCAGTGCCCCCGGTGGCGGGGTTGTCTGTGTTGAGGATTGGCGGGTGCGCGAGAAGGCAAACCGGTTCTGCGCAATGGCATCGCCCATGGAAATGTCTGGCCCATTGTAGCGCCCGGCGTAGGGGTGACGGCCCATGAACAGAAGATGGAAGATTGCAACCGCCAATCCGAAGTTGTCGTGTTCTATGGTTCTCTGAATTGATGCGAGGTTCTTCCCGTGTAGTTCGGGCGGCGTGAAGTCGGGTACACCTACAACACAAGGGTAAGACTTGCCGTTCAGGGAGAACTGGAAGCTATCCGCGTCGATTAAGGCAACGGTCGCATCTTGCGCGACCAAAACACCGGAATGGTTCAGATCGCCGATGACACATCCCGTTTGGTGCACCTTCCCTACGGCTCGAGCAACGTTCAGCGCAGCATGGACAATAAACCGAAAGTCCGCCTTCGGGAAATGGCGCTGGCGCGACTTCGGGCTATATAGTTCATGTAGAGGGTGATAGCCCGACACAAGCCGCATGACAAAGCCAAGGAAGTTGCCGCGACGGTCGGTCACCACCTCACCGGGATAGGCAACAAGGTCGGTCTTGACGGCAAGCCCTTCGCCTACCATTGCCCGCACCTTGGCTTCACGCATGACGCGCAAGCTGGTGTTGTAGATTTTGACGGCCTGCCCGGAACGACCCTTGATCGCGTAGACTTCGCCTTCGCCACCCTTACCGATCAACTCGTCAACTGAACACAGCTCCTTTCCGATGACGATTTCCTGCACGGTCATCCCCAAGAAATTAGGATCAGTGTCTTGTCATCGTCGGTGCGCTCGCAAACCGACGGACCGGCAAGATATGTGGCCAACTTCGCCGAAAGCTCGACAAGGCGTCCCTCGCCTGGTGCGGCATCAATCGGGCGTAACATCGGATTGAAAAACCGGGGATGCGCGGCCTGTTCCAGATGCGATAACGCCAGATCGCCTACACCGTCAGAGAACAGCGCGAAGGCATCGTGTTCGCGCTGGTGGCGGGTGATGTTCAGACGCGGTTCGGGATCATCGGTGACAAAGTAGGTGCTGGACGCATACTCGCCGTTCTCGGGCCAACAAAGCACATCCCATTCCCCGCCCTTCCTCCCGACTACGGCGCTATCGCCAATGTGCAGCGTGACCGCTTCATCCTTAGCGACAATAATTGCCGCTAGGGTCGCGGCGAATTGCCGTGGAACGGTACCCCGGCGGGTTGCTATTGCAGATATTCGGTCTCGAAGTTCATCAACCCAGTCAGCTAAACCTTGATCACTCGGCAACTCGGGATTGTCTTGCATCCATTCGCGCAATCGAACGGAAAGGAAACGGCAAGTTAGCCATGCGCCGAATGCGCCGAATTTTGCGCTGCCAGCACCATCCGACACAACAGCGAAAATGCAGCCAGTACCCAGTTCCGAGATAGCGTAGGCATCTTGAAGCCTGTCGCCATTATGAATGTGGGACGTGCCGATTACGGACGCGGACGCCCACCGCCAAGCCACTAGGTCACCCAGCTACAGCCCAGCCATCGGGGGCGGTCGGGTTTTTGAGCGGAACGGCATCGCCGGGGTTGGACTGCGAGACCGCGCTAAGCGAATTGGACAACCAATGGAACAATTCCTTGAAGGCTAGACCTTTCAGCTTGAGCGGCTGGCGCGTTGCAATCTGGCCAAGCACACCCATATTCGCTTGTTCCACACCAACAGCGTAGAACATGAACTCCTTTCGTTCCTCGCCTTGGTGAACGCACCGCTTGGCCTCTTCCCAGCTGTCGGTCGGGGCTCCATCGGTAATGAGGAACACCCACGGGCGGTAGTATTTCACGCCATTCTCACGGTAGCGGTCCTTCCGCTGGCGGAGCATATCCAACCCGGTCACAATCGCCTCGCCCATTGGGGTTGCGTTGTTCGCCACCAGTGTTTCGGGATAGAAGTGATCCACCGTGGCAAATTCGGACTTGATCTCCACAGGCCCGAAAGTGACAATCGCCAATTCCACGCGCTTTGCGGCCATCGGATCATTCATAAGTTCCTGCCGCAAGGTCGCTAGACCTTCGTTCAACTCTGAGATCGGTGCACCACTCATTGAATAGGAGGTGTCGAGTAGTAGAATTACTGGGCAACGCTGTTCGGGGTTTTCCGCGAATTCCGCATCGCTAAATGGTTGTTGGTCGAATTCATCCATATCTATACCTTGTATATAAATCATTGAGGATACTCGTAGCGGTAATGACCGCTCCTTGGTTCACGCCTATTATATGCCGCCATCGGCTACAATTTGCCAGTTTGCAGTCATTTCTCAATGATTGTTCTGCGCTGGTTATTGTAAATTGCCGAGCCTCAGCGATATTCATCGCAATAAAGCGGCCAGTCGTGACAGGCAGAAATGTGGCCGACTGCCGCTAGTTGCGAAAGTCAGTCACCGACCCTAAGCGGGCATTGAACTCCCTATGCATTGGTCGTCAGGTCTCAGTTTGTTAGCTGACGTTCAAGATGGGTTTCTTGTTATGTGACTGTTATGAACACCGGTTCAAAGGTTGTTCTTTATAAGCGATTTATTGGTAATTTCCAGACTTATATAATTGTGGTATGGCCCCCGCCAAGCAAACTTTGGCTCCACTCCAATTTTCACAGCTGTTTCGTCCGCACAGGTTTCGTTGCAGATTTATCTTTTGCATAGATCATAAAATAAAGAAGAATCAGTCGCTGTTTCCAAGGGGAAATTGGAAAGTAACTACATATCAGTTTGTCGTCACACAAGCCATGGTCGATCATTTCAATTGCTTCTTTAGCATGGGGGCAGCTTAGCTCCACAAAGGACGACGAAGACCAAGCCACCGCAACCTCCTTCATCACTTTTCAACAGCATCAAACCTAGCCATAACTTACTTTAATAGTTTGAGCATTTGCTACCTCATAATTCAATTCGAATACCTACCTCTATTACGCGTTCGACCGGAATTTTGAAATACTCAATTGCGCTTGATGCATTGTGTAGCAGGAATCTGAATAACTCTCTTCGCCATTTTGGCATGGGGCTTCTGCGGCGAAACGAAACTCTCTCGTTTCCAATGAAAAACGACGCACTTGTTTCATCAATTGTCAGCCCCTCATGGCTGCATAGCTGCAAAGCGCGGCGTACATCCTGTCCTTGCTGAAATCCGAAATACATTTTGATTCGGAAAAAATTACGCTCCTCACCAAAAGCGCGAATTTTTACACGGTGCGCTTCATCAACATAAGGTTCGTCTTTGGTGACAATAGTCAACACGATCATTTGCTCGTGTACCGCATGGTTGTGTTCCAAATTATGGAGTAAGACCTGTGGCACCCCATGGATATTTTTAGCGAGATAAATGGCGGTACCCTTAACTTTTGCCAAGGTATGACCATGTATTTTTTGTTCCAACTCTTCAAACATCACCCGTTTTTCATCCATGTTTATGGACAGTAATTCTCGTCCCTTAATCCAGGTAGTCATGATCAAAAACAACACCGCTCCCACAGTTACCGGCAACCAGCCACCTTCTGGAATTTTTAGACTATTCGCTAAAAAATATAAAATATCTAAGGTCAAAAAGAATGTAAGAAAGTTAAAACTGATGACTTTGTTCCATCGCCACAATTCACTAAACACGATGAATGCAAGTATCGTTGTGGTAATCATTGTGCCTGTTACTGCCAATCCATAAGCAGAAGCCAATGCTGTTGAGGATTTAAATCCTGCAACCAGGACAAAAACTGAAAACATTAATAACCAGTTTATCGCTGGAATGTAGATTTGCCCCATTTCGTCGCCGGAAGTGTGGCGAATATTCATTCTTGGCACATAGCCAAGTTGAATAGCCTGTCTGGTTATCGAAAACGCTCCAGATATTACCGCTTGAGATGCGATTACCGTTGCAAAGGTAGACAGAATCAATAAGGGATAAAGTGCCCAAGTGGGTGCTAGCAAATAAAAGGGATTTTCAATGGCTTCAGGATGACCAATCAAAAGTGCTCCCTGCCCAAAGTAATTGAGCAGCAGAGCCGGAAATACAAAACTAAACCAGGCATAACGTATCGGTTTGAGACCAAAATGCCCCATGTCGGCATAAAGCGCTTCAGCACCGGTAATTGCTAACACTACCGAGCCCATGATTAAAAAACCTTTCCACCCCAATTCGTTTAACAGACTTACCGCATAGTAAGGATTGATAGCCATCAATATTTCCGGTTGCTGAAAAATATTGATCGCCCCCATGATCGCCAACACTGCAAACCATACGCACATAACAGGGGCAAATAATTTGCCTACGGCTTCAGTACCCCTGACCTGGATCAGAAATAACACCCCTAACACTACAAAAGTCACTGGTAACACGTAATGCTCAAGTTTGGGCGCAATGATTTGCAGACCTTCCACCGCACTGAGCACCGAAATGGCCGGTGTGATAATACTGTCACCATAAAACAGCACAGCTCCAATTAATCCGGTGGTGACGATGAATCGGGTTTTTTGCGGATTATCTTTAGCCGTTTGTAAGGCCAAGGCCAGCAACGCCATGATACCGCCTTCACCCTTATTATCGGCTCGCATAATGAAAATCGCGTACTTGAGTGTGACAACCAGAGTCAGCGACCAAAAGATCAGCGAAAGTGCGCCAAGAATATGAGCACTATCTGTAGTTAAGCCGGCATGAAAGACTTCCTTAACGGCATATAAAGGGCTGGTGCCAATGTCGCCAAACACGACGCCTATTGCACTTAAAGTTAATCCTGATAATTGTTGTTGGTTATTAGAAACTGACATTACAAAAAAACGAGTAAATCTGGAATTGACAAATCAAACCGATTGGCCTGCATTAGTGATGTTGCTTACGGCCTTGGGAGTAAATTATGGCCGGAAAAGCATCTGCGCGGGACTATACGCAATTTTGTCTAAAAAAATTGTAAAAATTTGCCCTGTTTCTCGTGAATTTTTAATTGAACTCGGCATATCAACAATGGCTGATCTACAAATTTTCGCAGGTCAATTTTTATATATTCTTTATACCCATAACAGAATTCTTTACGGCATTTTTACTAGCTTTTGCAGTACATTGATCGTCAAGCAATCAGGGCTGACTGCATTGTATTTTCTCCATATTCCAAGAGGTGTTACCGATGGACATAGGCTATTTGATATTAACGGCGGTTTTCTTTGCAGTGACCGTTCTTTTAATTTCCGGTTGTGAGTCACTAAGGGGGTAATCATGAGTTGGATTTATGTATTAAGCGGCAGCCTGGCGGTAGCCGTATTTATTTACCTGGTGGTGGCGTTATTTTATCCGGAGAAATTCTGATGACAGGTCAAAGTTTTCTACAAATTGCAATTTACGTAGTTGCCCTGCTGGCACTGGCAAAGCCCTTGGGCAGTTATATGGCGCGGGTTTATCAGGATGAATCGGTAGGCCTCAATCGCTGGTTTGCCGGTATCGAGAGGCTGTTTTATCGTCTTAGCGGCATCAAGCCGGAGCAGGAAATGCGCTGGACGCAATACGCGACTGCCGTGTTGGTGTTCAACCTGTTGGGTTTGCTGGCGGTTTACGGACTGCAACGCTTCCAGGACATTTTGCCGCTCAATCCGCAAGGTTTGTCTGCAATCAGTCCCGATTCTGCTTTCAATACCGCCGTCAGTTTTGCCACTAACACCAATTGGCAAGGCTATGGCGGTGAAACGACGATGAGCTATCTGACCCAGATGCTGGGGCTGTCGGTGCAAAATTTTGTCTCCGCCGCCAGCGGCATGGCGGTATTAGTCGCACTGATTCGCGGCTTTGCCCGCCGCAACACCGACAGCATCGGCAATTTCTGGGTGGATTTGACCCGCAGCACGTTATATATCCTGCTGCCGCTGTCTCTATTACTGGCCTTGGTGCTGGTCGGTCAAGGCGTGGTGCAAACATTTAAGCCCTATCAAACGGTTAGCTTGCAAGACGCCATCAGCTATCAAGCACCCAAATTGGATGCGAATGGAAAAGCCATGATGGACGCAGAAGGTAAGCCTATGAATGAAACCGTGGTAACCAAAGAGCAAACCTTAGCCTTAGGACCGGCAGCATCGCAGATTGCCATCAAGCAATTGGGAACCAATGGCGGCGGCTTTTTTAATGTCAATTCCGCACATCCTTTCGAAAACCCGACACCGCTAACCAACTTTCTGGAAATGCTGGCAATTCTGCTGATACCGGCGGCACTGTGCTACACCTTCGGCGTGATGGTTGGCGATACCCGTCAGGGTTGGGTGCTACTGGCAGCGATGACATTGGTGTTCGTGGCGCTGGTATTCGTTGCGGTACCTGCTGAACAAAACGGTAACCCAGCCTTAGCCGCTCTTGGTGTTGATCAAACTGCATCCGATCAACAAGCGGGCGGCAATATGGAAGGCAAAGAAACCCGCTTCGGCATCGTCAACTCGGCATTGTGGGCGACGGCGACCACGGCGGCCTCCAACGGTTCGGTCAACGCCATGCACGATTCCTTTACACCGATTGGCGGATTAGTACCCATGTTCCTGATGCAACTGGGTGAGGTAATTTTCGGCGGTGTTGGTTCCGGTCTGTACGGCATGATCGTGTTTGCTATCGTTGCGGTGTTTATCGCCGGTTTAATGATAGGTCGCACGCCGGAATACCTGGGTAAAAAAATTGAAGCTTATGAGATGAAAATGGCCGCAGTGATTATCCTGGTGCCGCCGTTGGTGGTGCTGGGCGGTACGGCAGTAGCGTTAATGCTGGATGTCGGCAAAGCCTCGGTATTTAACCCCGGCGCCCACGGTTTCAGCGAAGTGTTATATGCGTTCTCATCGGCCGGCAATAACAACGGCAGCGCCTTTGGCGGCCTGTCAGCCAACGTGCCGTTTTACAATTTTATGCTGGGGCTGGCGATGTTGTTCTCCCGCTATTGGCTGATGGTGCCGGTGCTTGCGATTGCTGGTTCCTTGGCCGCCAAAAAGACCGTGCCGTTCGGCGCGGGTACGTTGCCGACGCACACGCCATTGTTTGCCGTATTGCTGATTATTACCGTGTTGATGGTGGGGGCGCTCACGTTTGTGCCGGCTTTAGCCTTGGGGCCCATCGTTGAGCATCTACAAATGATCAGTCATCACTAATTTGGATACAGGTAAAAACACCATGACAACCAAATCCGTTTCTACGTCCTTAATGGACCCGCAAATTTTACAACAGGCATTTTTTGATGCCTTTGGCAAATTGACACCAAAACAACAATGGAAAAATCCGGTGATGTTTGTCGTCTATCTCGGCAGTCTGCTGACCACAGTATTGTGGCTGCAAGCGCTGAGCGGCGAAAGCGAAGAACCGGCCGGATTTATTCTGGCTATCACGCTTTGGCTTTGGTTTACCGTGTTGTTCGCCAATTTCGCCGAAGCGGTGGCGGAAGGGCGCAGTAAGGCGCAGGCGGCGTTTTTGCGTACTGCCAAGCGCGACATCGCCGCCAAAAAACTGGATGAGCCGCGCTACGGTGGCAATTATTCCAAAGTGGCCGGGTCGACTTTACGCAAGGGCGATGTCGTGTTAATCGAAGCGGGCGATTTTGTGCCGGGTGATGGCGATGTGATCGAAGGCGTAGCCTCGGTCGATGAAAGTGCCATCACTGGTGAAAGCGCACCGGTGATCCGCGAATCGGGGGGAGATTTCAGCTCCGTCACCGGCGGCACCCGTGTACTGTCCGACTGGCTGGTGGTGCGTATATCTGCCAATCCCGGCGAGAGCTTTCTGGATCGAATGATTTCAATGGTAGAAAGCGCCAAGCGCCAGAAAACACCTAATGAAATCGCGTTGACTATCCTGCTGGTGGCATTGACGTTGGTGTTTTTAATGGCGACCGTGACGTTATTGCCTTTCTCTTTATATAGCGTACAAAGCGCAGGTGTCGGTCAACCCATTAGTATTACCGTGCTGGTGGCGTTATTAGTGTGCTTAATACCCACCACTATTGGCGGCTTGTTATCGGCTATTGGTGTGGCCGGTATCGGCCGGATGATGCAAAAAAACGTCATCGCCACCTCCGGCCGGGCGGTCGAAGCGGCTGGCGATGTCGATGTCCTGCTGTTGGATAAAACCGGCACGATCACCCTGGGCAATCGTCAGGCCTCAGCGTTCTTTCCCGCCCAAGGCGTCAGCGAATTAACGCTCGCCGATGCCGCGCAATTAGCTTCATTGACTGACGAAACCCCAGAAGGTCGCAGTATTGTGGTGTTGGCAAAACAGAAATTCGGCTTGCGCGAGCGTGATGTGCACTCTTTAGGCGCCACCTTCATTCATTTCAGCGCCCAGACACGGATGAGCGGAGTTAATCTGCCGTCAACCGAAGGTCAAACAGGCGACAATCTCCGGCAAATCCGTAAGGGCGCTGAAGATGCCATTCGTAACTATGTAACCGAACAAGGCGGCCAGTTTCCGGATGATATTCAAAAAATAGTCACCGACGTCGCCCGCCGCGGCAGTACGCCGCTGGTAGTGGCGGAAGGTCCGAAGGCACTGGGCGTAATCGAGCTGAAAGACATCGTCAAAGGCGGCATCAAAGAACGCTTTATCGAATTGCGGCAGATGGGTATTAAAACCATCATGATCACCGGTGACAACCGCCTAACCGCTGCGGCAATTGCCGCCGAAGCCGGTGTCGACGACTTTCTGGCCGAAGCTACGCCGGAAGCCAAACTGGCTTTGATCCGCCAGCACCAGGCCGACGGCCGATTAGTCGCAATGACCGGCGACGGCACCAACGATGCACCTGCCTTAGCGCAAGCCGATGTCGCAGTGGCGATGAATAGCGGCACCCAGGCCGCCAAGGAAGCCGGCAACATGGTCGATCTTGATTCCAACCCCACCAAGCTGATCGAAATCGTTGAAACCGGCAAGCAAATGCTGATGACTCGCGGCGCCCTGACCACCTTCAGCATCGCCAACGATGTCGCCAAGTATTTCGCGATCATTCCGGCCGCCTTCGCCACCACTTACCCGGCGTTAAATGTGCTGAACGTGATGGGCTTGGCAACACCGTCCAGCGCGATTTTGTCGGCGGTGATTTTTAACGCCTTAATCATCATCGCGTTGATTCCGTTGGCCTTGAAGGGCATCAAATATAAGCCGGTCGGTGCAGAGAAATTGCTGCAAAACAATTTGTTGGTTTACGGCGTCGGCGGCTTGATCGTACCGTTTATCGGCATCAAGGCCATCGACTGGCTGCTTGTTGCCATGAATCTGGTGTAAAGGAGATTGAAAATGTTGAGTTACTTAAAACCTGCCGCAGTCATGTTGCTGCTATTGACCTTATTGACCGGCGTAATCTATCCCGCCCTGGTCACCGCAATTACCCAAGTATTCTTTGCCGATCAAGCCAACGGCAGCTTGATTAACAATAAACAAGGCCAACCCATCGGTTCGGCATTGATCGGCCAATCGTTTAACGATCCTAAATACTTCTGGGGACGGCCCTCAGCGACCGGACCTTATGCCAACAACGCGGCCGCCTCGTCCGGCTCCAATCTTGGGCCAACGAATCCGGCGCTGGCTGAAGCGGTTGCCGCCAGAATCCAGGCTTTAAAAACGGCTGATCCAGGTAACAGAGCCGCAGTTCCAGTGGATTTGGTGACAGCTTCAGGTAGCGGGCTTGATCCGCATATCACTCCCGCTGCCGCGGAATATCAAATCAACCGTATCGCCAAGCTGCGTAAGATCAATCAAGAAAAACTAAAGGAGTTGGTGCAGTCACATACCGAAGCTAGGCAATGGGGTGTATTCGGAGAAACGCGAGTCAACGTCCTGACATTAAATTTGGCGTTGGACGCCGTTCACTAAGTCGTAATCCCTTATGAAATTTGGACTTGGCTTGCTGATACTGGTGATATTCATGAAGATCGCCAGTGCGGCTGAAAACGATAACGACCGATATACGCTCCCTCCAAACAAGGGTTACATTGAAGCCTGCACAAAACAGGCGTTGATGCTGCATCCGGGAGTGATTGAAACAGAACGAATGCATCATCAACAGGGATATTTTTGGATGGTTTATCAGATAAAGGCCAGCGACAGTTCGGAATGGCTGGTTAGGTGCGACTTGGCAACCGGGAAACTCATCCATGAGCAGGAGTTGGACGATGACGCACTCAAATAGGCTTATTAAGTTGATCAACCCCCCCTTTTGGTCTAAAAAAACTACAACCTAAATTCAGCAACATAGTTACTAATTTAATAACTATTTCCATAAACATTGATATAGGCACACCATGAGCAACCAAAGATGTAATTCCTCTTCTTTAAAACCACTATCTATCAGTATTGCCTTAGCAATATTATCTAGTCCAACATTCGCCAAATCACTCACCGAAGTAAGCACTTTGCTCGAAGCCGCAGGTGATCCGAATGAAAGCAGTTTTATGAAAAACCTTGGCTTAAAAATTGGCGGCTGGGGCAACGCCGGCATTACTTACAATGCCGCAAGCCCAGATAACAACTTTAACGGACCGGTTACTTTTGGCGACCGGTCAGGTGAATTCCAGTTAAACCAATTAAATCTATACGTGCAACGCGCTGTCGCTACTGAAGGCAGCAGCTGGGATTTCGGCGGTCGCTTTGATGTGATGTTTGGTACAGATGCGTTTTTTACTCAGGCTTATGGCG
>Ga0208116_1000070_pt1 | contig 44926 bp, 48 predicted proteins | sample LakWasMeta9_HOW4_2_FD_183859 | JGI IMG/M metagenome (GOLD analysis project Ga0208116, IMG submission 183859) | Freshwater sediment methanotrophic microbial communities from Lake Washington under simulated oxygen tension - Sediment Metagenome... | ecosystem: Environmental > Aquatic > Freshwater >... | reverse complement strand
CACGGTCAACAATATCACAGGCGGTAACGGTACGTTTGCAGGCAATTTGTCCACCAACAATCTGAGTGCGAATAACTTCTCCTTGGGCAACGGCACGGTCAACAATATCACGGGCGGCAACGGTACGTTTGCGGGTAATTTGTCGGGCAACAACCTGAGTGCGAATAACTTCACCTTGGGCGACGGCACGGTCAACAATATCACGGGCGGCAACGGTACGTTTGCGGGTAATTTGTCGGGTAACAACCTGAGTGCGAATAATTTCACCTTGGGTAACGGCACGGTCAACAATATCACGGGCGGCAACGGTACGTTTGCGGGTAATTTGTCGGGTAACAACCTGAGTGCGAATAACTTCACCTTGGGCAACGGCACGGTTAACAATATCACGGGCGGCAACGGTACGTTTGCGGGTAATTTGTCGGGCAACAACCTGAGTGCGAATAACTTCACCTTGGGCAACGGCACTATAAACAATGTCACTCTGGGTAATGCGACGGTAACGGGTAATCTTACACTGGGTGAGAATCTTTCAGCGGGTAACATCACGGCAAGAAATAATCTCACAGCAAATAATTTTACAACAGCCAATGGTACTGTGACCAACCTGACTGCAACCACGCTCAATGTGACGGGTCAGACTATCATGTCGGGCATTAATAATACGGGGCCGCTGAATAATACGGGTAATCTGACCAATGTGGGTAACACCACTTTGACAGGTACGACTAATTTGAATGGTACGACCAATATCAGCGGTACGCTTAGTTTTGCCAACAGCACTGCGGCTACCAACCAGCTCGATTTAACCAATGTGACCGTTATCGGTTTGCCTTCGCTTAATGCCAACCTTAGCCGAATCAGCGGTGATTTAGGGGTAAGAGGAGCTAATGCGGCTTATGCGTCTAACGGTGTGACAGGCAATTTGTCCAATTCTATTGGTCAGATTACCACATACAACGGTACTCAAACAGTTGCAGCCAATACGACTATCGGTAATAAATTAGCAGGAGTGCAGTATCAAGATTTACTGAATGGTAATACCTTGGTTGATGGTAATCTTTATGTCAACGGCGATACCGCTTTTGTGGGTACTACTTCTGCAACATCAACGGTTGTCGGTAAACGCAGCAGCAGTAAATTGGCGGGTGCAACCACAGGTGTTATCGGTCAAACAGGCATTACTACCACCACACCTGTTACGGATATAGTGACGGGGACGACTGCTACAGAATCGGTAGCGTCAACTACGTTGACAAATGGTCTGGGTAAAACCAATGGTCTGCAAGTGTTTGAGGATAGAACGAACCTGACAGGCGGTGGCGGTACAGCAGGCGCGCCTTCGTCATCCATTAGCTTAAGCAGCACTGGAACGACAATACTCGGCGGAGGGGCTACTGGAACACTTGCCAGTAACGGCTCAACGGGCAGTACCGCGACTAATCCAGGTGCGAGTGTAGGCTCTGGCGGTATATCCGTTCTTAGTACACCTGCTACAGTCGCACCGAACACCACTATCGGCGATAGATTAAATGGTGTGACGTATCAGGATAAAATCAATGGTAATACGCTGGTTGATGGCAATCTGTATGTCAACGGTGATACTAACTTTGTCGGTAAGACGACGGCGACTTCAGGTGTTGTCGGTGATATGGGAACCAGTAAACTCACTAACGCTACATCAGGTGTCTCAGGGCAAACAGGTGTTGTGGTTAAAGGGGCGAATGTTGTTGATCCGGTGACAGGGGCAGTTTCTCCTGCACCTGAGTCAGTAGCTTCTACTACCTTGACGAATGGTGTCGGTCAAACCAATGGTTTGAAAGTTTATGAAGACAGAACTGAATTGTCAGGCGGTACACAACAACCCACGACATTAACCATGAATGATAATGGCGCGACCTTTGCAACCTCAACAGGCGCACCCGCTAAAGTTACAGGGGTTGCCGATGGTACCAGCAAGTATGATGCCGTCAACTACGGTCAATTACAGGCAGCAACAAGCTCTCTGGCAAATGACTTAAGCAACGTAGCGGAACGTGCTTACAGTGGTATCGCACAATCGTCGGCAATGAGCGCGATTCCTGCGCCGATGGCAGGACATCATTACTCGGTCGGTATGGGTAGCGGATTCTACGCAGGTCAACAAGCGATTGCCTTCGGTGGTAAAGCGGATGTTGGTGAACACATTCGTTTAAGTGCCGCAATGGGTACTGGCATGGGCAGCACCAGTCAAATGAGTGCCAATGCAGGTGCAGGCTTCAGTTGGTAATATGTTGATGATAATGCCGATTTGCTAAGGCAAGTCGCTAAATTAAAAGCCTCGATTTATCGGGGCTTTTTTTTAACACAATAGTGTCGTATCAGCCTTTGTTATACAATCAAACTGTCTTCAAGGAGTTGGGCTGTTTATGTTAAAAAACCATTTTATAAGGCAACTGTGGAACAGTTTTCTCGATCTCGTACCGATTCTTGTCGTTGTGTTCGTGTTTCAGGTATTGATTATCAGGCAGCCTATTCCAGACATTATCAGCTTATTCATCGGCACGTTGCTTGTGGTTTTTGGCTTGGCGTTGTTTATGCAAGGCTTGGAGCAAAGTTTTTTTCCGCTTGGCGAATCAATGGCTTATGCGTTTGCGCGTAAAGGCAGTGCATTCTGGCTGTTGAGTTTTGCGTTTGCGCTGGGATTTGGGACGACGGTTGCCGATCCTGCGCTGATTGCAGTGATTAATGAAGCGGCTAATGTCGCCAGTCATGCCCATGTTATTGAGCAAAACAGTGATGCAAAACTGTATTATGCTTTAGGGTTGCGGTTCACCGTCGCATTTTCAGTGGGCGTGGCGATTGTCATTGGCGTGCTGCGTATTATTCGGGGTTGGTCATTATCTTATATGCTGATTGGCGGTTATGGCGTGACACTGTTAATGACGCTACTTGCGCCTGCGGAAATTATCGGCATTGCTTACGATTTAGGCGGGGTCACTGCCTCTACGCTGACCGTGCCGTTAGTCGCCGCATTAGGACTGGGTTTGGCGACCACTATTAAGGGACGCAATCCCATGATAGACGGTTTCGGTTTAATCGCGTTTGCCTCTTTAACACCGATGATTTTCGTCATGGCGTATGGGGCAATAATATGATTGCATGGTGTATCCATTTTGCTTTGGCACTGTTAGCCACTTGCCGCGATATTTTACCGATTGCGGCGATTATTATCGGTTTTCAATTGCTGGTGATTCGTAAACCGTTGCCCAATCCTAAAAAAACGCTGATTGGTTTTGTCTATGTGTTGCTGGGCATTGCCTTTTTCCTTGAAGGGCTGGATATGGCATTGTTTCCCTTGGGTAAATTGATGGCAAGCGAATTGACCAGCACCGAATTCCTTGGTATCAGCCCGCACAATCATCTGGCAACATGGCGCACCTATAGCTGGGTGTATGTCTTTGCCACCTGTATCGGTTTTGCCACCACCTTGGCAGAACCGTCTTTATTAGCCATAGCCATCAAAGCCGAGCAGATTTCAGGCGGGGCGATTAAAGCATGGGGCTTGCGTATTGCGGTATCTATCGGTGTGGGCATTGGCATCGCACTGGGCGCGTTGCGTATCGTCACGGGTGTAGAGCTATACATTTTTATCGTTATCGGCTATGTATTGGTGCTGATACAAACCCTGTTCGCACCTAAATTTATTATCGGTCTGGCTTATGATTCGGGCGGCGTAACTACCTCAACCGTCACCGTGCCGTTAGTCGCGGCATTAGGTTTAGGCTTGGCGCAAGCAGTGCCAGATCGCAATCCTTTAATAGACGGTTTTGGCTTGATTGCTTTTGCCAGTTTATTTCCCATTATCACGGTGTTAGGTTATGCGCAACTTGCCGCGTGGCTGGGCAAACGCCGTTTTTCAGCTAAACCTTGAGAACACTATGCACTTTAAATTAATTATTGCCTTTGTCGAAGATGATAAAACCGATTTGGTACTGGATACCGCGCGTGACAGCGGTGCAAAAGGCGCGACGGTCATTAATCATGCGCGTGGCGAAGGCATGAAACAATCGAAAACCTTTTTCGGCTTAACACTGGATACGCCCAGAGACGTATTGATGTTTCTAGTGGAAGAGCATTTAAGCCGCCATATTTTAGAAAAAATCGCCAAGGCAGGTGAATTTGACAGCAAAGCGGGTACAGGAATTGCCTTTAAAATTGATGTGGAAGATGCTATTGGTGTCATGCACCAAGTGGAACAATTAACCCAAGAATTGGTAGATGAACTATGAGTGATCCCAAAATTATTCGCGTGAAAGACGTAATGAAAGCCGCATTTGCCAGCATAGACGGCGCGGCAACTATCAGTGATGCGTTAAAAACCATGAAAGCATCGGGAACCTCCGTATTGATAGTCAATAAACGCCATGATGATGACGAATACGGCATGATTACCTCGGGTGATATAGCGCGCCAAGTATTAGCAAAAGACCGCGCACCAGACAGAGTCAATGTCTATGAAATCATGACCTGTCCTGTGATTCAGGTGCGTCCTGAGATGGATATACGCTATTGTTCACGCTTATTTGCCACCTATAATCTGGTGCGTGCGCCTGTGGTGGAAAACGGCAAAGTCATCGGTATGGTCAGCCCTAATTCATTAGTATTGGATGGGTTGTATAAAATCTGCTAAACCAACAGACCTGCGAGGTTTTTAAAACCTCGCAGGTCTATTTTGCTCATTGTTAAGTCAGTCATAGCGTTAGCTATTGGCTGAAAAACGGTTAATGCTGTTTTATCCAGCATTAACTTAATGGTAGTGACGCATTGCGTACCCTACTATAATGCTCACATTTTTTTGACCTAAAAATATCATGAGCAAGCAACGCAAAGCGGTCGCCCTAATTTCAGGTGGATTAGATTCCATGTTGGCGGCGAAAACCATCCTCGAACAAGGTATCCACGTCGAAGGCATTAACTTCTTCACAGGATTTTGTGTCGAAGGTCACACTCACGCCATCCGTGAAAAAGATAAAACCAAAGTAAAACGCAACAATTCCCTGTGGGTTGCCGAACAACTGGGTATCAAACTGCATATTGTCGATGTCATCGAAGAATATAAAAACGTCCTGATTAATCCCAAACACGGCTACGGTCAGCATTTGAACCCCTGTCTGGATTGCAAAATTTTCATGGTCAACAAAGCCAAACAGTGGATAGTGGAAAACGATTTTGACTTCATCATTACGGGTGAGGTTATCGGTCAGCGTCCCATGTCACAACGCAAAGCCACCATGCCGATAGTTGCCAAACAATCAGGCGCGGATGATTTATTACTGCGTCCCTTATGTGCAAAAAATTTACCCGCTACCTTGCCAGAACGTGAAGGCTGGGTTGATAGAGAAAAACTGCATGACATCACAGGACGGTCACGCAAACCGCAAATGGCATTGGCTAAACAATGGGAGATTGATGACTACGCCCAACCTGCGGGCGGTTGCTGTTTTCTCACCGACAAAAGTTATTCCGCTAAATTAGTCGATTTATGGCAAGCGCACGGACACAAAGACTACGAACTGGATGATGTGATGCTGTTAAAAGTCGGCAGACACATCCGCCCAAATCCGTATTTTAAACTCATTGTCTCGCGTGAAGAAGGCGAAGGACGCTTCTTACAAGGCTATAAAAAACAATTTATCAGCATGATCTGCACCAGTCATTCCGGCCCCTTAGTGTTGATAGACGGAGAACTCAGCGCAGAAGATGTGTATTTAGCCGCGCGTATTGTTGCCCGCTTTGGTCAAGGGCGCGATGCCGAACAAGTCGATATTCAAGTCACGCAACCAGACGGTTCAGAACGCACGGTTCAAGTCGCCCCGTTTAAGGCAGATGAGATTCCGCAAGAGTGGTATATCTAAAACCGTAGGGTGGGCAGCGTTCTTCTGCCCACCATTTACAGCGTATTAATGTGGTGGGCAAAAAAGCGTTGCCCACCCTACAGGGCTACAGGGCAAAGCCGCAGATTGGTGAAATGTTTGTAGAAAAATGGCACAAGGAAACCCAACCCCGTAGGGGATGAAATGTTTGTAGAAAAATGGTACAAGGCAATCCAACCCCGTAGGGGTGAGATGTTTGTAGAAAAATGGTACAAGGCAATCCAACCCCGTAGGGGTGAGATGTTTGTAGAAAAACGATACAAGGAAACCCAGCCCCGTTAGGGGTGAGATGTTTGTAGAAAAATGGCACAAGGAAACCCAACCCCGTTAGGGGTGAGATGTTTGTAGCAAAATGGTACAAGGAAACCCAACCCCGTTAGGGGTGAGATGTTTGTAGAAAAATGGTACAAGGCAACCCAGCCCCGTTAGGGGTGAGATGTTTGTAGAAAAATGGCACAAGGCAACCCAACCCCTTAGGGGTGAGATGTTTGTAGCAAAAATCGTTATAATGCCTTTGTACATAAATACTGACGTGGAGAAGTATCATGGCTGAAAAACATAAAATAGTGATTGTGGGTGGTGGTGCGGCTGGGTTGGAGCTGGCAACCAGTTTGGGGCGTAAGTTGGGCAAAAAAGGTCTGGCGGAAATTACCCTGATTGATGCGGCATCAACGCATATCTGGAAGCCGTTATTGCATGAAGTCGCGGCAGGTACGCTGGATGAATCGGAACAGGTTGAATATTTAGCACAGGCTTATCGCAGTCATTTTCGCTTTCGTTTAGGCAAAATGGAAGGCTTGAACCGTGCTAAAAAAGAAGTTTACGTTAGCCCGACTCTGAACGATAACGGCGAAGAACTGATTCCCAGTCGTACTTTTAGCTATGATACGCTGGTGATGTCGGTCGGTAGTGTCAGTAATACCTTTAATATTAAAGGTGTGGCAGAACATTGTTTGTTTTTGGATACTACCGCGCAAGCATTCAGATTTCAAAAACATTTGTTTGAATCTTATATTAAAAATTATATCGGTAAAAACAGTATCAGACCGTTGTCGATTGCTATTATCGGTGCAGGGGCAACTGGTGTGGAGTTAGCTGCGCAACTGCATGAAGTGACCAATGTACTGGCAATGTACGGTTTGAACGAAACCAGTGATGTTAAGCTGACTATTATTGAAGCGGCAACGCAATTATTACCTGCGCTACCGATAAAATTAGCCACTGCAACGCAACAGCAATTAGTCAGTTTAGGCGTGGATTTGCGCATGGGTCGGCGGGTAACGGAAATCACCCGTGAAGGCATTACTACCCATGACGGTGAATTTATCGAAGCCGATATTAAAGTCTGGGCAGCGGGTATAAAAGCACCTGATTGGCTGAAAGAGCTGGATGGCTTGGAAACCAATCACATCAATCAGCTGGTGGTGGATAATACGCTGAAAACCAGTGACGATGACATTTTCGCCATGGGTGATTGTGCCGCGTGTCTTTGGGAAGGGCATACGGGTAATGTGCCGCCACGCGCGCAATCGGCACATCAACAAGCCTCTACGTTAGCTAAATCTATTGTGAATCGCTTAAAAGGCGGCGCGTTGGTCAAATTTACTTATTATGATTACGGTTCGTTAGTCTCGTTGGGTAAATACACGACGGTCGGTAATTTGATGGGCAGTTTAATGGGGACAGTGAGTATCGGCGGCTTTATTGCGAAAGTGGTTTATCTGTCTTTATATAAAATGCACCAGATAGCAATACATGGCTATTTTAGAACCGCGATGCTGACGCTTTCCAATACGTTTCGCCGTAGCGTTTATCAAAAAATTAAAATGCACTAACAAATGTATAGTTTCCATGCTCTGGCGTGGAAATTCATATAATAGCAACGCTCCAGCGTTGCGTGACGCTGGAGCGTCAACAGCCGTATTCCCACGCAGAGCATGGGAACGATAAGAAACCTTAACCTTACACCTAAAACCATGTTTGAAATTGAATACGAGTTCCAAGAAGAAGATTTAATCCATTTCAATGAAATACAATTCATGCGAAATGAGGACATACAAGCCAATATCAGAAAAAACCGCTGGATTGTTCCGGGGGTTATGGGCTTAATCGGCTCGTTTTATTATTTCTATTATGGCGATATGAAATCGTCGGGTTATATTCTGGTGATTGCCTTGTTATGGGCAATATTTTCACCCAAAATTATGATGCTTGATTTGCGTCGGCAGATTCTTAATAGCTATACCAACAAAGAAAAACTCAATATGTTCGGCACTTATACGCTGACCATCAATCCTGAAGACCCTAAATTTCTGCACGAAAAATCCCCTAGCGGTAAAAATAAAATGGCGTGGGAAGATTTGGTGCGCGTCGAATATGGCAAACGTTATGTGTATATTTATATCAGCCTGAATACTGCGCTGGTTATTCCTGTCGATAAAGTAACAAAAGGCAATCTGGAAGAGTTTGCCGAACAAGCCAGTAAAATGATTGAACGCGCGGCGTAACCGCTGATTGCCCTAATCCTTTCATACATCATCACCGAGACTTTTTCATGAGCGACTGGACTGACGGCTATATCGCCGATATTGACACTACGTTTGGCTATTATTCTGAACTGAATCCACAGCGATTACGTTTGGCATTTTTAAATACAGGGCTGCATTTTCCCGAAGTCGGCACTGCTTGTGAATTGGGTTTCGGTCAAGGCATCAACGTCAACTTACACGCCGCCGCCTCGGTGGTACAGTGGTTCGGCACGGATGTTAATCCCGCTCATACTCAGTTTGCCCGACAACTGGCAGACGTATCGGGTACGAATGCGCAATTATTTGAACAGGCATTTGCTGAGTTTTGCAGTCGTGATGATTTGCCCGATTTTGATTATATCGCCCTGCATGGCGTGTGGAGCTGGATCAGTGACGAAAACCGTGCGGTTATCGTTGATTTTCTGCGGCGTAAATTAAAAGTCGGCGGCGTATTTTATCTGAATTACCACACGCAAGCGGGCTGGGCGGCAATGATGCCGATGTGCGACTTACTGGCGGAACACGCCGATATTATGGGATCACGAGGGCAGGGCGGTGCGGCGCGTTTTGAGGCGGCATTGGGTTTTGCTGAACAATTATTAGCCGTCCAGCCCAATTATGCACAGGCTAATCCACGCATTGCCGACAGTCTCGCCACGTTAAAAACGGAAAATAACCGTTATCTGGCTTATGAGTATTTCAATCGGAACTGGCAGCCGTTCTCCTTTTCGCAGACCAGTCAGCTATTATCAGCGGCAAAATTAACCTTTGCCTGCTCGGCGCATTATCTGGATCACATTGATTCTCTGAATCTTACCGATGCACAACAGGATTTATTGGATAGCATTCCCGATGCGCAGCTGCGTGAAACCGTGCAGGATTTGTGTACCAATCAACCATTCCGTCGTGATTATTGGGTGAAAGGCGCGGTGCGTTTAAACGAGCTGGAACAGACCGAAGCCTTATACGCAGAGCGAGTGGTGCTGGTACAGGCGCGGGCTGACGTGTCCTTTAAAGTGACGGGAGCGTTGGGTGAATCACTGTTACATGAAGCGATTTATAACCCTATTCTGGATGCCCTCAGCGACTATCAGCCCAAAACGCTGGAACAAATTGAACAGATTGTTGCCGCGCTGGGCATTAACTTGGATCAGGTCATACAGGCAGTGATGGTATTAATCGGGGCAGGGGTGTTATGTCCTGCACAGGATGATGCGGTTATTGTCGAAGCCAAAAAGCAAACCGATAAACTGAATCTGTATTTATGCCATAAAGCGCGTGGCAGCAGTGAGCTTACTACGCTTGCCAGTCCTGTGACTGGCGGTGGTATCGCTGTGTCGCGTTTTTTACAACTGTTTTTACTTGCCAAAGCACAAGGCTATACCCAGCCCGAACAATGGGCGCAGTTTGTCTGGTCACTGTTGGCACAGCAAAATCAGTGCGTCATTAAAGACGGTGTCGCCCTGCAATCAGAACACGAAAATCTGGCGGAACTGGTGATGCAAGCCCATGCGTTTGCTAATAAACAATTGCCGATTTTTATGGCATTGGGACTGTGTTTTTAAACGCTAACTCGCGCTAAATTTGTAAGGTCGGGCTAGTTTAGCCCGACTAAAAAATCGTTATATCTCCCCTTGAAAAATACAATTCCGCCGCTACTTTTCGCTCCGAAAGCAGTGTGATGCTTTCATTTCTTGATAATTATTTTTTAAATTTTTAGGAGACGTGAAATGGCTATTATTCGTTATGAACCGTGGAGTTTATTAAGTCAATTACAAAAAGAATTGGAACGTTCGTATGACACTCAAAGCGGCGAAGGTTCAATATCAACCGCCGAATGGACTCCTGCCGTTGATATAAAAGAAGAAAATGACAAGTTTATTGTTTACGCCGATATTCCAGCCGTTAAACCAGAAGATATTGAAGTACACATGGAGGGTGGCGTTTTAACGGTGAAAGGTGAGAAAAAATCCGAAGCCAAAACCGAGCAGGAAGGTTACAAACGGGTAGAGCGCGTGCATGGTTCTTTTTACCGCCGCTTCAGTTTGCCCGATTCTGCCAATAGCGATGCCATCAGTGCGAAATGCAAGAATGGCGTATTGGAAATTACCATTCCCAAACGCGAAGCCGTGCAGCCTAAAAAAATTGATGTTGTTGCGGAAGACTGATTTTTCTATCGGTAATCTGTTTTGTAAGGGCGACTCAGGTCGCCCTTATTGTTTTTAATCCCCCATCTTCACTAAAAAGTCACCAAGAACGCCTATAATGCTCCCATTTCAACACGACTTAACGGAGTTAAACAGTGAGTTCAAACAACACAACGTGGACTATCCAGCAATCTGCCCACACCTACGCCATTGACAATTGGGGCGATGGTTACTTTTCCATTAATGATAAAGGTCATGTGTGCGTTAAACCCAGCTCCGACCATGCCACCGAGCTGGATTTGTATGAAATTGCCTTGTCGCTCAACGATAAACAACTGTCATTACCCGTGCTGGTACGCTTTACCGACATTCTCACCGATCGTGTAAAACGCCTGCAAAACGCCTTTACCAAAGCCTGCGAACTGCACAATTATCAAGGCAAATACACGCCTGTGTATCCGATTAAAGTCAATCAACAACGCAAAGTCGTCGAAGGCATTTTAGCGGCGGATAATATCGGCTTGGAAGCGGGCAGCAAGCCTGAATTGCTGGTGATTATGGCGTTATCTAAAAAAGGCGTAGTGGTGTGTAATGGCTACAAAGACCGTGCCTATATTCGCCTTGCGTTAATTGGTTTAAAAATGGGCTTGGATTTACATCTGGTCATTGAAAAACCGCAAGAGCTGGAAATCATCATTGAAGAAGCCGCCAAACTGGGTGTTAAGCCGCAACTGGGCGTGCGTATTCGTTTGTCCAGCATCAGCGCGGGCAAATGGCAGAACAGCGGCGGCGAAAAATCTAAATTCGGCTTTCATGCTTACGAAGTGCTACAACTGGTGGAACACCTGAAACAAGCGGATTTATTGGATACGCTGAAACTGATGCACTTTCACATGGGCTCGCAAATTGCCAACATCCACGACATTAAAGTCGCGCTCAAAGAAGCAGGACAGTTTTATGTCGAACTGCACCGCATGGGCGCGAACATTCAAATTGTCGATGCAGGCGGCGGCTTAGGCGTGGATTATGACGGCAGTCGCTCACGCCGTGAATCCTCCATCAACTACAGTTTGGATGAATACGCGCACAATATCGTGCGCAGTTTTGCCAAAACCTGTGCGGAACAAAATCTGCCGCAACCCGATATTATCACCGAATCAGGTCGCGCTTTAACCGCGCATCACGCGGTATTAATCACCAATGTCACCGATATTGAATCCGTGTACAGCAATGCAGCCGAATTAGCCGCATTACCGCGCAGTAACAACTTAGTTGAACATTATCACGATGCCCAGTTTGCCCTGTCCGATGCACGCGAGCAATTTACTCAGGACAAATCCAGTATTGCCGAGCTTGCCCAAGCAGAAAATACCTATTCGCTGGTGTGTCAGCAAATTAAAGCCCAGCTTGATCCTAACAATCAAAGCGAAGCCACCATTTTGCAAGAACTCAACGAAAAACTGGCGGATAAAATATTCTGCAACTTCTCACTGTTTCAATCGTTACCCGATGTCTGGGGTATCGACCAGATTTTCCCCATCATGCCGATACACCGCTTGAATGAACAACCCACACGCCGCGCTGTCATTCAGGATTTAACCTGTGATTCCGACGGACGTATCGACCAATACATCGACGGGCAGAATATCGAACACACTTTACCCAGTCACGTTATTGACAGCCAACAGCCGTATTTAATCGGCTTTTTTATGGTCGGCGCGTATCAGGAAATTCTCGGTGATATGCACAACCTGTTCGGCGATACCCATTCGATTAATATCGAACTGGACGATAACGGCTACCATTTTTATGACTTGCAGGAAGGTGAAGATGTTGCCGATTTATTGGATTACGTCCATATCAGCACCGAAGAATTACGCATTGCCTACCGTGAAAAACTGGTCAATAGTCAGCTCAGCCGAAAAGAACAGCACGATTATGAACAGGAATTACTGGCTGGATTAACCGCTTATACTTATCTGGAAAAATAACCTTTCGCGCAGATGCGGCTAAAGTTGCATCTGCCGATTAAAACAGGTTAAAAGCTCATAGATGATGAGGAAATATACCTCATTTATCGTCTTTTACTTACTTTATCTGTATTTATACAGGTTATTTTGTTATAAACTTAATTCGTTATTGGATGTCTTGGCGACTGATAATTCAAAGTTTGCAGCTTACATTCATACACCTATACCAATAAAAACCTCACAAAAATAAGATTGGTTGCAACTAATTCATTCCAAAACAACCCTTAAATAAGGAGAAAACATGATCCGTTTCAATAAACACCTATCTTTAACCATTATTTTTAGCACTGCGATTGCCCTTACAGGTTGTCTTGCTAATCCAGGCAATCAAAATGCTCAAAACGGTTTTAATCAACCTGCAACCAGTGGCTTTAACAACAACACCACGGCAGGTCAATATGGTCTTGTCAATGGCACAACGATGAGTTTTGCAGAGCAACGCATGACTATACTCGGTTTTAAGCCAGTCGTTGGCGGTGAAATTAACGGCACCAAGTTATACGCCAAAAATAACCAGTGCGTTCAACTTGTAGGCTCTGCTAAAGGTATCTTAGATAATGTCCTTAACAGAAATATTAACGACTGTTACCCAACTGGACAAAACTCAGGCTACAACAATCAAAACTATAACCAAGGCTATAACAACAACCCAAACTATAACCAAGGTTACAACAATAACCCAAACTATAACCAAGGTTACAACAATCAAAACTCAGGTTATAACAACAACGCAGCGCAACCCGTTTTTGGACAAACACCACCTGCATTAAACGATTTTGTCGGTTCTAAAGCAGGACAGGCAGAAGGTGCTTTAATGAATCGCGGTTATGTGTTACGCAAAAGTACAGGTTTAAATTCTTTCTGGGAAGAAACGGCTACAGGCGGCTGTGTTTCTATCCTAACCAATGAAGGACGCTATCAATCGCTGGTTTACACTGCACCAGATGCTTGTAGATAATTTATAAGCACGCTACGCCAGCCTTTGGCTTACTTAGGCTGGATTCTCACTGAACTATCTGGAGTTATTGATGAAAAAATTATTAGTCTGTTTATTAGCAGGTGCATTACTCGCAGGTACAGCATTAACCGCAGAAGCCGCTAAACAAATTGCATTTGGTAAAGGCAAAACCAGCGCGTCTGTCAGCGGCAAAATCAAAGGCAGTGATGACATGGACTATGTTTTACGCGCCAGTGCAGGTCAAACCATGACCGTTGATTTTAAAGCCAGTAAAGGCGCGGCTTATTTCAATGTCTTGCCGCCTAACAGCACAGGGGAGGCTATTTTTGTCGGTTCAAATGAAGGTAATCATTTTAAAGGCGAACTGCCCGCCGATGGCGATTACACCATTCGCGTCTATTTAATGGGTGGTGCGAAAGACAGCGATAAACCTGTCACTTATACACTGAATGTCGGTATTCCAGCCAGTCCAAAAACGGGTGGCACTGCTAAAAATAGCGGAACCAGCGTCGCGGAAAAAGCCTGTCTTGCTGCCGTTGCCAAGCAGTCTGGTGTCAGTGCAAGCAAACTCAAAGTAATTGATGTGATGAGCGCAGAAGCTGGAATTGGTGTAACTATTCAAGTGCCTGATGCGACCGCCCCTTGGTCTTGCCAGTCTGATAAAAAAGGCAAAGTACAAGGCGTTGCTTTCACAGGTTCAGAAGGTAACTTATAAACCTACCTTGATACTTAAAATGCCCAACCTAGTTTGGGCATTTTTTTATGCTTAAGAGAGCAGCAACATGAAAAAATTATTCGCCATCCTGTTAGGCGGTTTTTTACTATGCACCTCAGCAACGGTTTTCGCTGATAAAAACGGTTTTAATCAAACCTTTAAACTGCATGGCATTCAATTTAAAGTTATCGCGCAAGGTAAGCACTTACGCATCATTCCTGCTGGACTGAAAATTGATAATTCGCCCATCGAGCGTGATATAGACGGCATAGTCACAGGTGCGGACATAGGCGACATCAATGTTGACCGTTCCCCTGAAATCTATGTGTATGTCAAAGATGCTAAAGGCAAAACTTCATTGATTGCCTACTCAGCCAACAAAAATAAATCCCTCAGCGACATTTACCTACCGCCTTTCACCGATGATCCAAAGCTCGCTAAAGGCTATAGAGGACACGATGAGATTGCGATGGTAGAAGGGATTGTCGCGTTACGTTTTCCGATTTATAAAGACGGCGACACCGACGATAAGCCGACAGGCGGCACAAGACAACTGCAATATAAACTGACGCAAGGCGAAGCAAGCTGGGTACTCAAACTCGATAAAGTGCTTGAGTTTTAAGATTCACACACCACACCATCACAACTATTTGTTCAAGGATATTTATGATAAAGATGAAAAAACCAACGCTGATAATAACGGCACTGTTAGCGTTAAATGTCAGTCATAACGCCAATAGCGAACCTGAAAAATCAACGTCTGCACCCGCCGCTGAGACTGCTCCAGCAAGCACACCAGCACCAGCGGATGCTAAGTCCGATAACTGGGGTGTTGACACCAAAAATATCGCCAAAGATGTTCAGGCGGGCGACGATTTTTATCGCTATGTGAATAAAGGCTGGCTGGATACGGTAAAAATTCCACAAGGATTATCGGGCATTGAATCGTTCACTGAGCTTGCCTTAAGTACCGAAAAACAGATTGATAGCATTATTAAAGATGCAGTTGCTAAAAATGCTCAGGCAGGCACACCAGAGCAACAAGTCGCTGACCTGTATACCAGTTATACCGATATTAAAGGACGTAATGAGCGCGGTTTTGAGATGCTCAAAGGCGAACTGAACGACATTTTAGCCAGTAAAGACCGTAGCGACATTGCCAGTAAAATGGGACGAGTAGGTTATGCCCGACTGTTTGGCGTAGGTGTCGGTATTGATTCGGGTAATCCGCAACGCTATATCTTAGGACTGACCCAATCGGGTTTGGCACTACCAAGCCGCGATTATTATCTGAATAAAGGCGAACCGTTTATTGGGCATCGCACCGCTTATCTGAACTATATCGAAGGCGTATTACAACGTGCGGGCTTGGATAACGTCAAACCACGCGCAAAAGCGATTTTTGATTTTGAAACCAAAATAGCCAAGCAGCACTGGACTCTAGCGCAAAGACGCGACCCCGTTAAAAGCTATAACGTCATGAGTAAAGATAAATTGCTCACTTATGCCGCAGGTTTTGACTGGACGGCTTTTCTTAAAGCATCAGGCTTTGACGGTGTCAATACCTTGCAAGTGTCTGAAAACACGGCAATCAAAGGCATGGCAGCGTTGTTTGCCAAAACCCCCGTTGAAACATTACGCGACTATCTGGCATTTCAATACCTCAATCTGCATGCAGACCTGCTTTCCGAGCCGTGGGTTGATGCGAGCTTTGATTTATTTTCTCGTCGTCTTATGGGTATTGCCGAACCACGACCTTTAGAAAAACGTGCGGTGCAGTTTGTCAGTAGCATACTTGGAAGCGAAGTCGCCAAACTCTATGTAGAACGCTATTTTCCAGCCGAATACAAAGCAAAAACCGAAGAAATGGTCGGTTTTATCCGCACATCCATGCAAGAGCATCTACAACAATTAGATTGGATGGATGAAGCCACGCGCAAAGAAGCCCTGACTAAACTGGACAGTTTCGGTCTCCAGATTGGCTATCCTGAAAAGTGGCGTGATTTCAGCTCCGTCAAAATTGTCAAAGATGATTTAGTGGGCAATGTTCACCAAATAATCACTTGGATACGTCAGGATGAACGTGCAAAACTGGACGAACCTGTGCGTCGCTGGGAATGGGGACATCAACCGCATGAAATCAATGCCTACTATTCCTCAGACCGTAATGAAATTGTCTTTCTTGCCGCGATTTTACAACCCCCATTTTTTGATCCCAACGCTGACCCTGCGGTCAATTTTGGCGCAATCGGTGCAGTAATCGGACACGAAATCGGACACGGCTTTGATGATCAGGGCAGACAATCGGATGGCACAGGCAAATTGCGTAACTGGTGGACAAAAGCGGCTACCAAAAATTTTAATGCCAAAACCAAACGCTTAGTGGCGCAATACAATGGCTACTCACCGATAAAAGGGGTAAATCTGAATGGTCAGCTCACTTTAGGCGAAAATATCGGTGATATGTGTGGTGTTGCCGTCGCTTATTCGGCTTATCAAAAATTTGCCGCCGCTAAATACCCAGACGGAAAACCACCTGTATTGGATGGTTACACAGGTAATCAACGCTTCTTTTTGGGCTATGCGCAACTGTGGCGCAGTGTGATGACCGATGATGCTGTCCGCATGAGAGCGCTTACCGATCCGCATAGTCCGGGTGAATTTCGAGTAAATGGCATCGTGCGTAACTTCGACCCTTGGTATGATACTTTTGCTGTCACTGAACAGAATAAACTGTATTTGCCGAAAAAAGACCGTATCAGTATTTGGTAAGGTCTGGGTTATTCTGAAATAAAAATCCCGGTATTGAAAAATGCCGGGATTTTTTTTGCCGCTCGACACGCGCCGCAGAACAACAGAAAAATCCTCTCTAAACCTTGTACAATTACTTTATTCACAGACGTATTTTTTTGTCTGTAAAATCCCAATATCCTGTTTACCGTTATCTTCCTCATTGCCTTACCTGAGGGATTTTTAACCGTTCTGAATGGTTCAACGTTGTAACTTAATGGCAGTAGTCGTCTTGTTGCGTTAGAATAACCGCATTTACAAATAACCAACCTATAAAGTCAAGATATGAAAATTTTACTCGCTAACCCTCGTGGATTTTGTGCTGGTGTTGACCGCGCTATTGAAATTGTCGATCAGGCCATTGAAGCCTTTGGTGCGCCGATTTATGTACGTCATGAAGTGGTGCATAACCGTACTGTAGTGGACGGTTTGAAAGAAAAAGGCGCGATTTTTATTGAAGATTTAACCGATGTGCCTGTCGGCTCTTATCTGATTTTCAGTGCGCACGGGGTGTCTAAACAAGTGCAGCAAGAAGCCAAAGAACGCCAATTGACGGTATTTGATGCGACTTGCCCGTTGGTCACTAAAGTGCATATTCAGGTGGCGAAACACGCTAAATCCGACCGTGAGGTGATTTTAATCGGTCACGCGGGTCATCCTGAAGTGGAAGGCACGATGGGGCAGTATGAAAAATGTACCGACAATGGCGGTATCTATCTGGTGGAAACGCCTGCCGATGTGGAAAAATTAGTGGTACATAATCCTGATAATCTGGCGTATGTCACCCAAACCACCTTATCCATGACCGATACTAAAATCATGGTGGATGCGTTAAGAACGCGTTTTAGTTCAATTCAAGAGCAGAAAAAAGACGATATTTGTTATGCAACGCAAAATCGTCAGGATGCGGTGTATGAATTGGCTAAATCGGCAGAAACTATCCTCGTGGTCGGTTCGCCGAATAGCTCAAACTCCAATCGGTTACGCGAAATTGCCGAACAGCTGGGTAGAACGGCTTATCTCATTGATACCGCGCAGGATATGCAGTTGGCGTGGTTTGATGATGTCACTACTGTGGGTGTCACCGCTGGCGCGTCTGCACCTGAGGTGTTGGTGCAGGAAGTGATTAATCAGTTGAAAGTCTGGGGCGGTACGTCAACGGTTGAGATTCAGGGTATCGAAGAAAAAGTAGTTTTCTCATTACCCAAAGGTCTGAAAAAACACACAGAGACTCATGGCGCAGTCTGAACTTGACGCGATACGCTTGGATAAATGGTTGTGGGCGGCGCGGTTTTTTAAAACCCGTTCGCTTGCCGCCGAAGCGATTGGCGGCGGTAAAGTCCATGTCAATGACCAGCGTGTCAAAGCCAGTAAAGAGGTGAAAGCGGGCGCGGTGTTGTCGATAACGAAAGACGGGCTACGCTGGCAGGTAACCATTATGGCACTCAGCGCGCAACGCCGCGCGGCAAAAGATGCGGTGTTGATGTATCAGGAAGATGCCGAGAGTCTGGCTAAACGTGAGCAGCAGATTTTGTTGCAGAAAGAACAACGGGCGTTATCAGGTTTTACACCGCCTGAACACAAGCCGAATAAAAAAGATCGGCGATTGATACACAGTTTTAAACAGGGGTAAGGGAATACAAACCTAGTACACCGTCAGTGTCGTTATGACGGGTAAGGTTACTTAGACCCCCGAGGTTTTAAAAACCTCGCAGGTCTTGATTACACTGTCATAATAAAATGGACTGACTACTAGGTTTGTATTCCGAACTACAAACAAGTAGGCGGTTTAGGCAGTCCCGCCAGTTTACAGGCATCACGCAGTGGTGCGTCTGGGAATAAAGTATGCAGGTAACGGCTGTTGCCTTTATCTTCACCCAAGGTTTTGGCTATCGCTTTGATGAACACGCGCATATTGGGCAGGTGTTTGAATTGCTGATAATAATCACGGATAAAGTGAATAATTTCCCAGTGTGCAGGGGTTAAGGTGATTTTATTTACCTCTGCTAATTGCTCGGCGACCATCTCGTTCCAATCGCGCATATTGACTAAGAAACCTTGGCTGGTGGTTTCTGGCATTATGTCCATGAGTGAATCACAGGGTTTTTAACGGTTAAAGCGACAAGCTGCGCGTAATCTATAACGCTGATACCTTGCACCAGTTCTTCCACGCTTATGCCGCGTACTGTTAAATGATCCGCTAATACATACAGTTGCCGAGTGTGCAGCAATGCAGACAAAACGCCGTTTAACTCCCCTGTATTTAACAGTCGCAACAGCGCGTTTTCCAGAAATACCACATCATCACCCGCACACAGGCGCGCTAACAGCGCGCTGTCAATGGGCGACTGGGAAATAAGGTGCAGCATGGTTAATTGGAGTCCGTTAATTTAAGACCGATGATGCCGATGATAACCAAAAGTATGGATAACAAGCGCGTCCAATCCATTGATTCTTTAAACAGAATAATGCCCATAATGGCAACACCGACCGCACCCATGCCCGTCCATACCGCATAGGCAGTGCCTACGGGCAGGGTTTTGAGTGACCACATTAATAAGCCGAAGCTGCCTATGCCTGATAAGGCGGTAATGATACTGGGCCACAGTTTGGTAAAACCTTCGTTATATTTAAGACTTAAAGCGAACACTATTTCTATACAGCCCGCTGAAAACAACAGTAACCACGCCAAAATTTTCTCCTTTTTTAGTGCTAGAGGGATAAACGACTATCGTTTATCCTGCGTTCTCCATAAATGTACGATTTCTTCGACATTCAGATTATCAGGGCCTTTACGCCAACCGGCGACATAATCGACATCATTACTGCGTGGCTCAGGATTGGGTTTGTAAAGCTGGACGCGGGCAGGTAACGGCACGGCTTCACCTAACACCAATGCTTCGCCTCGACCCAGTGAGCTGAGTACATCGGCCAAATTGCCTTCCGATTCGGGAATTAAGCCTCTGATATAGGCTTGATCGTCCAAGCTGGTGGTGCGTAAACAGATAAACGAGCTGCATTGTGACAGCATGGTTTCTGATAATTCGGTGGGTCTTTGACTGACGACACCGATGGAAATTCCGTATTTTCGTCCCTCTTTGGCAATCCGCTCCATCATTTTTTTCGAGCCTTCAAACTGCCCGCCACGTTCTTTAGGAATGTAAATATGCGCTTCCTCACAAATCAAGGTGATGGGAAAATCACGGCGTTGAGGATTCCAATAATTAAATTCGTACGCGAGGCGACCGACTTGCGCGGAAATAGCAGGGCGAATATCGGACGGTACGCCGCTTAAATCGACCACGGTGACGTTGGCTTTTTTGTCGCCTAACCCGACAAACGAGCGTAATAAGTCCACCATGCTTTCTGAGCTTTTACGTTTTTTGGGTCTGAGCAAAAAATCATAGCGCACGTCATTCAAGCGACTCTGCATTTTAATCAGAAAATTATCAAACTGCCCGTACAACGGCCCCAGCACTTTACCGAAGGCTTTTTTCTCTTCATTGGCGGTTTTAAATGCCATGTACATTTCCGCGAGAGAGAAGTAAATCGGGGTATCAATTGAAAAAGTTGTCAGTCCGATGCGCTTGGATTCCTTGCGCTTGAGCTGCATCAATATCTCGCTCATGAATGACATTTGCGTGGACGCGCCTTTATCGTCTCTATCAATAAACAAATCCACCAATTCGGCATAGCTCATCATCCAGTAGGGCATTTCCATTTCCTGCGCGTCAATGCAGTTGACTACGCTCTCATCAAATGCCGAGTAGCGCACGCCGTTGCCATCCTTCCAGCAATACTCGCCGTGTAAATCCAAGAGAATAATATGGCTTTTGGGCATGGATTGAATGGCGCGTTGAATCAGATTAGTGACTGCCCATGATTTACCTGAACCCGATTGCCCGACAATCGCAAAATGGCGACTGAAAAAAGTCTGCGGGTCGAGACCCAGATGATAATCTTTATGTGATGACAGCTGACCGATGAAGAATTTATATTTCTGGTATTTTGAGAAAATAACACTGACTTCGCTGATACCGACAGCATATACCTTCGCACCAGCGGTAGGATAGTTGGTAATCCCGCGTGAAAATGTTCCGTCTTTTAGAATTTCACCCACAGGAGCTAACGCGATAAAACGGTCGGTTTTACGCATATCGGCATTATCAAAGCGGTTTACTTCCCACATTTTAATGGCGACAGCCAATATATTGATGTCAGCTTGCCGAATGGCAATATAGGAACCGATATGACCGACTAAAATTTCTTCATTGTCTACTTTAATACGCGATGTGTCTTTGACATACTCTTCTGCTATTCTGGCATCCATGCCGTTGTTGCGAACTTCAGATAGATAGCCAATGAGAATATTGGATGACTGTGTGGACAATGTTGGACTCCTGTTTTGTTGAGATGCTACAAAGTTGGGCGTTTGTTTGAGTCTTCAATGTAAGGTGGAATACTTTTCACCGTCGGTTATTAAAATGTAAAGACGGCAAGGCGGTATTGAAAAGCAACCATCATATTTTAAATCTGACCGTTTTATTTTAGACGAAACAGGCTGGAGTGTGGCTATTTATTTATCCATTCATACAATTCTGTCAATGCAGCATCGCATTTACAGCAACTTGTGCCGCAGGATGATTCCAGTGGCATAACGCGTACATTGCCTTTGCGTATCCATTTTCCCAGCATACCGCGCAAGGCATCGGCATCAATATCGAAATGCGCGACTAAGTCGGCAAGCGATACTCTACGCTGTTGTTGCAGATAGGTTCTTAAGTCTGACAGAATCATGAGCCAATCTCCTGAATGGTTTTTTCCGGTTTTTTGCCCAGTAGCCATAAGCCGAGCAGGACGAATAAAAACGCCGATAATAAGCCGATTATCCAGACTAACGAATAGGCGGGGTGTTCGCTATAGCGCATGGTCTGGTAAAAAATCGTTGCGGTCATATACGCGATGCCTGTTGTCCAGAACACTACAAATAACGTCCAGTTGCGGTTGGTTTCCCGATAAATCGCCGCTGTGGCGGCAACACACGGCGCGTACAATAAAATAAATAATAAATACGCAAATGCCCCCGCTTTGCCGTCAAAACTGTGCTGCATGGCGGCAAAGGTCGCGGTATTAACCGCCTGTTCTTCATTGACTGAACCCAGCCCTAACGGATCTAATAAATTATCAGCGACCGCGCGTAAGTTTTCAGGCACGGTGGCACACGCCGCGAGGAGTGTGTCTTGCAGATTAAACGCCGCTTGTTCAGCAGGTGAATTCGCCATTTGACTATAAAGTGCATCCAGTGTGCCGACCACCGCTTCTTTGGCTAATACGCCGGTAAAAATGCCAACCGTAGCAGGCCAATTGTCGTTATTGATGCCCATCGGTTTAAACGCAGGCGTTAAAGCGCGTCCGATTTCACTTAATACTGATTTATCGCTGTTTTCCTGTCCGAAACTGCCGTCTGTTCCCAGTGCGTTCAAAAAATTCAACACCAGCACCATCGGCACAATGACTTTACCTGCATTGACTAAAAACGAATGCAGTCTGTCCCAAGTGCGCAAAAATACGCCGCGAAATGTCGGCAAATGATAGGCAGGCAACTCCATGATAAACGGTGTGGTTTCGCCTTTAAACAGCGTATAGCGCATGATTAAACCTGTTAAGACCGCCACCACGATACCTAATATATACAAGCCAAACACCAAATTCTGTCCGCCGACAGGAAAAAATGCCGCCGCAAATAACGCATACACGGGCAATCTCGCCCCACAGGACATAAACGGATTCATTAAATTAGTCAGAATTCTATCGCGCTGATTTTCCAGTGTGCGTGTCGCCATAATGGCAGGCACATTGCAGCCGAAGCCGACAATCATCGGTACAAATGATTTTCCGGGGAGTCCAATCAGGCGCATGAATCTGTCCATGACAAACGCAGCCCGCGCCATGTAACCTGAATCTTCCAGCGCGGATAAAAACAGAAACAAAAAACCGACTATCGGAATAAACGTGGCAACCACTTGAATGCCGCCGCCGATGCCTTTGGTAATCAATACCAGCAACCATTCGGGTGTAGCAACCTGAGTCAGCAACACACCTAAACCATCAACTAATAACGCGCCGACCGCCTGATCGAAAAAATCCACAAACGCACTGCCGATATTGATGGTGAACATGAACATCGCATACATCACCAGCAGAAAAATCGGAATACCTAAAAAGCGGTTCAGCACGATGCTGTCTATGCGTTCTGTGCCGTGCCGACTGATTTCGTTGAGTTTACACACCGCGCCCTGAGTGATTTCATTGACAAAACCATAGCGGGCATCGGCGGCTAAAATATCAATTTCATCATCGGTTTCCTGCTCAACTTGCAGTTGAGATTTGCGTACTTTAGGCAAAAACACTTTGCCCGCAATATCTTTAGCCAGCGTATCGTCTTCCAGTAACCGTAGTGTCAACCAGCGTACATCACACGGATAGTGCTGTGCGGTTTCTGCCAGTAGCGGCGACAGTTCGGCAATCACGGCTTCCAGTGCAGGGTGATAATGAATGGTGGCAGTTGGAATCGGTTTTGCGATAACGGCACTGTTTATTGCCGCCTGTAACTGCTGAATACCGTGTTTAGCGGAAGCCGAAACGGCAATCACAGGGCAACCTAATTGCTCAGCCAAAAAATGCGTGTCGATTTTAATGCCGCGTTGTTTCACCACATCAATCATATTCAGCACCAATAACATCGGCACACGCATTTCTATGAGTTGTGAGGTTAAGTACAGATTGCGTTCAATATTGGACGCATCGACAATATTGATAATCAAATCAGCGGTGCGGCTGGCGACATAATCACGCGCCACTTTTTCATCCAGCGATACCGAGTCATCCGCTGATTCCAAGGAATAAGTGCCGGGTAAATCGACCAGCTCGATGTGTTTATCGGCAAAACGATATTCGCCCGTCTTTTTTTCAACGGTCACGCCCGGCCAGTTGCCTACTTGCTGCCTTGAGCCGGTGAGAACATTAAATAACGTGGTTTTACCGCAATTAGGGTTGCCGACAACACCCACGATAAAATCACAGTTCATCCCAGTTTCTCAATTTGCAAAATAGCGGCTTCGTCTCTACGCAAGGTCAAGGCAAAACCGCGCAATTTAATTTCTACAGGGTCACCCATCGGGGCAAAACGGGTAATACTGAATTCGGTTCCGGGTGTTAAACCCATCGCTAACAAGCGTTTACGATAGGCTTTACCCGTTGGCTCAAAGCCGATTATTTTGCCTAAATCACCTGCAACAAGGTTTTTTAAATTAATAGCCATAATAAAGCCTTCTAAGTAAAGTGTGCTTGATTATCAAGCAATTATCGAGTTATCAACAATGATTCTCATTAAGGTAAAACTATAGCATATAACTAAGGCGTGTGCCTAACCTTATTAAGGATAAGCTTATTAACCATTGCAATGCTTTTTTGTGAATCAAAACGGCAAAGACGATACAATTAACGCCATACCAAAAACTACACGGAAAAAGGGATGCCAATACGTTGGTATATTGGTATTGATTACGCTGGTGATGTTGTTTTTTACACGGAAATGACTTGATAAAAACCACCGTAACATCAAAGAGTTACCCTAAAGTGAGCAACGTTGCTCACTGTTTCGCATATACAAAAATCAGGAACACTTCATGTCCATTAGAAAATTTAAAGACAAACAGCCAGTCATTGGTAATGCAGTTTATATAGATGACAGTGCCGTTATCATCGGTGATGTAACAATAGGGGATGATGTATCCATCTGGCCGACCGTTGTGTTAAGAGGGGATGTGGAAAGTATTACCATTGGTGACGGCACTAACATACAAGACGGTTCAGTGCTGCATACCACTCACGCGCACCATGATTTAGAACCCAGTTATCCTGTGACCGTCGGTAAAGGTGTCACCATCGGACATAAAGCCGTCATTCATGCCTGTACCATCGGTGACTATTGTTTAATCGGTATGGGAGCTATCGTTATGGATGGCGCGGTGATTGAAGATTACGTTATCTTAGGTGCAGGTTCATTAGTTCCGCATTCTAAACGCCTTGAAAGTGGACATTTATATGTCGGCTCACCTGCAAGACGAGTGCGCCCCTTAAACGATGCGGAAAAAGAGTTTTTACATTACTCTTATGAGCATTACATCGAGCTGAAAAACGAATATCTGGCATTAGACAACTAAAAACAGACGAGGCGCGATTGTCATCGCGCCTACCTCCAGATTCTGTTTTATAATGAACTCAAGGTAAAAAATACACCCAATCCCAGTGATGTCAGTGCCAATCCAGCCATTGTCAGCCGATTACCATGTAACCGAGTCCACAATAATAATCCTGATAATGACAGAAACACCAGACCGCCCGCCAGCGTATCTGCCAGTAATACCCAGCCAACCCCCATACCCACGCCTTTATGTAATCGAGTCAGAAAGGCAAACGCATTGGCATCCTGACGCTTAACCGACACATAGCTATTACCCAACCAATATTCCGCGCTGATAGAGTGTTGCGGATTATGAAAATCGACGCGCCATGATGCAGGTTGCTGGTGTTGTTGACCTGCCCAAGTGACGGTTTTTTCAGGTTCAGTCATGATTCTGTTCGGTTCACGCGCAATGTTTAATTGACTTTGCAACCACGCAGCCAAGGCTTTGGCATCCGCTATCGGCTGAGCAGGTAACGCCAACTCGATTTGTGATTGTTCTATATGTGCCGCTGGAATTTTCATAATAATATGATGATTCAGCAAAAAACCGCTGATACCGAATAATAATCCCAATCCCGCGCCCCACAAGCCGACCCACGCGTGAGTGCGGCGCAACCATTTAAGCCAGCGTATGCGTTTGGGTTGCTGTCTTATTATTTCTGAACCGTGTGATGCCATAAAATCATTCCTGTGAATTATTAAAAACTTAGAACTTCAAGTTAATACTCGCGTTAGCCGCAATCGGTGAACCAAATGAAATGTTGGTATTGCTGTTGGCGGATGCGTAGTATTTTTTGTCGAACAGGTTTTCGATATTCACCTGCATTTCTATATTCTGCGTCGGCTTGAAATAAACCGCCGCATCAAAGCGCAAAAAGCCTGCTAAGGTGACCGAGTTATCAGTCGCCGCGTACATTTTGCTGCGGTAAATTGAACCCAGTCCTACGCCCCATTGTTGGGTAATGTCATAACGATTCCACAGAGTAAAGGTGTTTTTCGGCACTTGTGCCATCGTCGCCCCTGCCAACGCCGTGCTGGAAATACTTTTGGTGATTTTGCCGTCTTGAAACGCATAGCCGCCGAATATCCGCCACTGATCGGTGATATTGCCGCTTACACCCAGTTCGATGCCGCGTGTCCGTTGTCCATCAACCAAAAATGAGATGGCGGAATTATTAGGGTCTGTGGCAAGGGCATTCAAGCGGTCAAGCTGGTATATCGCCAAAGTTGTCGATAACGCGGGAGTAATATCCCATTTCGCGCCAACTTCGTAATTGATGAATTTTTCGGGTGTTAATGCCAAATTAGTCAAGGTCAGGGAACTTAATTGTTCACCCGCTCTAGGGACGTAAGCGATACTGTAGTTGCTGTACAAAGAAAAATTATCCAGCGGTTTATAGACCAAACCGCCGCGCGGCGACAATAAATCATCGTGACTAACAATATCCTGCCCGTTGCGGTTATTGTGGAAATTGACCGAAAAGCTGTCGAAACGCAAGCCGACAATCGCTTGCAATTGGCGGGTTAATTGAATTTGATCCTGCACATAACCTGCCGCAGTATCAGCGACACCGTGATTATCAGCATCTGTCGCACTTTGTTTGAACGTTACCGCACCGTTGTAGCGTGGGTTTGCCAGCGGTACATTGACCGAAGTGGCATTTTTGCTCACATCGGTAAAATAACCCGTGTTACGAAAGTTATCGGTTTCCTGCCGCCCGAACTCCATGCCTGCCAACAGCGTGTGTTTAATAGAACCCGTGTGCAGCGAGTAGGTTAAATCTGTTTGATTAAAGAAATTTTCCCGTTGCGTGGCGTTATTATAAGCCGCGATAGCTACCTGAGTACCCGTTGTATTGACCGCACCGGCATAGATATTTTGATAAAATTTGTCATAAACGGCATAACGTGTGTTGTTGCGAATGCTTAAACCGTTGCCAAAATCGTGGCTGATAATCGCATTAAACGCATCGACATTCGCCCACGTCGGACTGCGATTGGGGTCACCAAAAAAAGTCGAATTATTCGTATCAACAGGGCGACCCTTGAAAGAAGAAATACCGCGATCTGCCGTTCTGTTATCTTCGTAATGCTCATAACCTACAATCACGTTGGTTTTTTCATTATCAGAACGCCATGACGCAGTCGGATTAATACCCCAGCGGTCAGATTCAAAGCCATCGCGGAAACTGTTGGCACTTTCCCACATCCCATTCAAGCGCACCGCAAAATTATCATTAATCGCCTGATTAATATCGGCAGTAGTGCGGAATTTATCCCACGAACCACCCTGAAAACCCAACTCGCGGCGGCTGTCCCAGTCGGCTTTTTTGGTGGTTCTATTTACCAGACCACCCGAACCGCCACGCCCGAAAATCATGGCATTCGGGCCTTTCAGTACATCCACTCTGTCGATATTGTACAAGTCACGAAAATACTGCACGTCATCACGAATGCCATCGACATACATATCAGACGTTGAACTGTTACCCCTGAAAATAGGATTATCACGATTGCCTTCACCTTGCGCCATGCCGACCCCCGGCACATAACGCAACGTATCGGCGATACTGTGCATATTTTGATCTTTGATTAACTCAGGTGTGATGACGGTAATCGACTGCGGTAAATCAATCAGCGCAGTGTTGGTTTTGACAGCGGTTGTATTGGTCTTGGCGTTATAGCCTTGAATGTCATTATCGCCTTCATCGCGTGCCGAACTGACCAGCACATCGTTTAAAACGGTATGCGTTTCTTTAGGTGCGGCAGGTTTATCAGCGGCAATGCTGTGGTGACTGACAGTGATTAAGGGTAATAAAACGTGTAATAGCCAACGGCTTTTATGGTCAGACATTATGTCTTCCTCGGTCATGTATATAAGGATTGGCTGGCTATACATAGAAAAGCTAATGGCTGGCTATTAATAATAAATGTAATGTTTTATTTAGTCAGAATGAGTTTACCTTGACGAGTTAAACGCAAGCGGTATTCTTCGCCCGCGTGTTCAATAATCACCTCATTAGAAGCCGCAAATAAATGCTTGCTCACTAAACGCGGACATAAAACAGATGATGAACATTCCGTTGCAGGTAGTTCAGTGCTTAACGATTCAAAAGAGTGTTGAGTGTGTTTTTTCATGAGCCAAATGATAATGATTATCATTTGATTGGTCAAGACTTGTTTATCGTGTGAATAAAACAGAAGTGTTTATATCAACAAAAAAGGTAGATGTGAAAAATGCACACCTACCTTTTTATGAACTAACTGGTGTTATGTATGAAAAAGAAATAGTCCACGAAAGACACGAAAAGCACGAAAACAATTAGAACATAATGATGTAACCGTTGGTAGTCGGAAAGCTATGCTTTTGAAATGGTTTGCCTACATTGATATGTGCTTTAGCTTCGCATTATTCTGAGTCCGAGCTATGACTTGGACACCGAATGACAGATTTTGATTTTTTCGTGCTTTTCGTGTCTTTCGTGGACAAAAGCTTTTATGTTTAATCAATATGATTTAGCCCGTTCTGCATTCAACAACGCAATTACAGGCAAAGTATCAGGACGCACCCCGCGCCAGATAAAAAACGCCTCTGCCGCCTGTTCCACCAACATTCCCACACCATCCAGACTTTTTAACGCGCCATTTTCAAGTCCCCAGCGCACAAACGCCGTCGGTTCATTGCCGTAAGCCAAATCATAACAAACGCCTTGTTCAGCTAATAAACCCGCAGGTAACGGCGGCAACTCACCGCTTAAACTCGCCGAAGTCGCATTTAAAATCACCTCAAACGGCGCGTGACTGCTTAAATCCGCAAATCCACAACCAGACACCTCGCCCTTATGCGCAAACTCCGCCGCCAAAGCCACCGCCTTATCCGTGGTGCGATTAGCAATCACAATACACGCGGGCAACTGTTCCAACAACGGCAACAAAATCCCCCGACTCGCCCCACCTGCACCCAACAGCAAGATCCGTTTTCCAGCCAAGGCAATCCCATGATTCACCAACAAATCACGCACCAAACCACAACCATCAGTATTATCGCCCAACACCGAACCATCCACCTGCAAAGCCAAGGTATTCACTGCCTTAGCCAATTCCGCCCGTTCCGTTTTTTGCGTAGCCCACGCCCAAGCCAACTCCTTCAACGGCACAGTACAATTCAAACCCTTACCCCCTTGAGCAAAAAACGCCTCCGCCGTCGCAGTAAACGCCTCCGCCGAAACCTCCTCAGCCGTATACACCAAAGCCTGCCCCGTCTGCTCCGCAAACAATTGATGAATACGCGGTGATTTACTGTGTTTAATCGGTTGCCCAAAAACCGCGTAGCGGTCTAGTAATGTCATGATGTGTCCTGTTTTTTAAAAATAGTTGCCACGCAAACCGTGTCATTGTGAGTGTTATCGACGATAATAGCATAAGCGAAAGTACAGATATTGACTGCACATTATCATGAAGCATATACCGTAATATCTAGCCTAAAAATCATATCTACAGCAAGAATCCTATATCAAGAGCTACACATGGCAAACGAAAAAAAAACTGAAAACATCGTCCGTTCACATTTTGAACAATTTAAGGAATTTATCTGTATTGAAGAGCAAGCCTCAGATAATTTAAAAATAGCTAAATTGTTGAAAACAGCATCTAAAAAAGGGTGTGGTCATGGAAGACCTGAATTTTTAATAACCTATAAAACCAATCCCGATTTACTGATTGTTATTGAATGCAAAGCCGATGTGAGTAAACATGAAAGCTCAAATAAAGATAAATTTGCCGATTATGCGGTTGACGGTGTGCTACTTTATGCGTCTTATTTATCTAAAGAATTTGATGTATTAGCCATTGCTGTCAGTGGAGAAACAACACAATCTTTAAAAATATCGCATTTTCTGCATTTAAAAAATGAAAGAAAAGCCACTCCTATTTTTAGTGACCAGTTTTTAACAATACAAAATTATTTAGATGGTTATCTTAAAAGTCCTGAAAGAATTAGACAAGATTATGATGCTTTATTAAGTTTTACTAAAACGCTTAATGAAAGGCTACACACTTATAAAATCTTAGAAAGCCAACGAAGTTTATTAATTAGTTGTATTTTAATTGCCTTAGAAAATCCAGCATTTAAAGCATCTTACTCTGCGCACAGAACACCACAAAATTTAGCCAAAAATTTGGTTGATACCGTTGCCAATGAATTAGACAGTGCCAATATTGGTGATGCTAAACTCAGCAATTTAAAAAATCAATTTAGTTTTATTCAAACGGATATTTCGTTATCAACTAAAGAAGGGCTGTTAAAAGAACTGGTTGATGATATTGATAGTAATATCAACGTGTTTATTAAAAATCACCAATATTTTGATGTCTTAGGACAGCTGTATATCGAATTTTTACGTTATGCAAACAGTGATAAAGGCTTAGGTATTGTATTAACGCCACCTCATATTACTGAATTTTTTGCAGAAGTAGCGCAAGTTAATAAAAACTCAATTGTTTATGACAACTGTACGGGAACAGGCGGTTTTTTAATAAGTGCAATGAAAGAAATGATTAGCGATGCCAAAGGTAATGATGAAATAATCAAAAATATAAAAGCACATCAGCTTATCGGTGTTGAATATCAGGCTCATATTTTCGCGCTGGCTGTGTCTAATATGTATATACATCAGGATGGAAAAACAAATATTATTAATGGGAGTTGCTTTGACTCAGAAATAATGGATGTTGTAAAGTTAAAAAGACCCACAGTTGGCTTTTTAAATCCGCCTTACAAAAGTAATAAAAAAACAGATACGGACGAATTAGAGTTCATATTAAATAATCTTGAATGCTTGGTTGATGGTGGTACTTGTGTTGCTATTGTACCTATGCAAAGCGGTTTAGCACAAAGTGGCAAGGTGCTAGACTTTAAAAAACAGTTATTAGCCAAACATACATTGGAAGCGGTATTTTCAATGTCGAGTGAATTATTTATTAATTCTAAAGTCAGTGTTGTTTCTTGTATTATGATTTTTACCGCTCACAAAGCTCACCCAACAACTAAGAAAACATTTTTTGGCTATTTTAAAGATGATGGCTTTGTTAAGCGAAAAAATTTAGGCAGAATTGATGTTTTTAATGCGTGGAGTGATATTAAGAAAAAATGGATTTCCGCTTATATTAACCGTGAAACAATAGCGGGACTAAGTATAAATAAAATTATTACCGCAGAGGATGAGTGGTGTGCAGAAGCCTATATGGAAACTGATTATTCAACTTTAACAATAGATGATTTTATTGAAACCATTAAGGATTTTATTGCATATAAAGTAAAAACAGGAGATAACAAATGAATCTTGTACCATTAGAAAAATTATTTACTGTGAAATACGGTAATCAGTTTGATTTATATCAACTTGATGAGGATGATGGTTATATTGATTTTGTTTCTAGGGGTGAAAAAGACAACGGGGTATCAAGTAAAGTTAAATCATATAAAGGATACGAGCCATTTCAAGCGGGGTTAATAACAGTAGCTCTTGGTGGTTCAGTGCTTGCTTCTTTTGTGCAAAGTAATAATTTTTATACAGGACAGAATGTAAAAGTATTATCACCAAAAAGAGATATGAGCTTATTAGAAAAACTTTATTATTGCATGGTGATTAAACATAATCGGTTTAGATATTCAGCTTTAGGTAGAGAAGCTAATAAAACATTAAAAGACATTTTGATTCCTGAAGAAATGCCTGATGAATTTAAAGCTATTGATATAGAAAAACTGCAAAATTTGGTGTTAGATATTAATAGTGAATTTAAACGGGCTAGTAATATGATAGTAAAGTAAACCAGATAGAGTGTAGCGGAATCTCGGTGTTTGTTATCTGTTAATATCGAAATATTAAGGAGTTAAAAATGTTTTCCGTCAGTATTAATGAAGCCAATGGTCATTTAGCAAATTTAATTCATGAATCAGCTGTTTCTCATCAACCGATAACGATTAAAGGTGATGAACATAATGCGGTTTTGCTTTCTGAGCAGGATTGGCAGGCGATTCAGGAAACCTTGTATTTGTTATCTATTCCCAACATGGGCGAATCAATTCGGCAGGGTTTAGCAACGCCATTATCGGAATGTGAATCGGAGCTTGATTGGTGAGTTGGCAGATTGTTTATACCAAACAAGCTAAAAAAGATGCAAAGAAGTTAGCTCAGCATAATTTGAAAGCACAGGCATCGGTTTTGCTGGACTTGCTGGCTAACAATCCTTATCAAATTCCTCCTTCGTATGAAAAATTAGTAGGCGATTTAAACGGCGCGTATTCACGTCGTATTAATGTTCAGCATCGTTTGGTTTATCAAATTATCGAAACTGAAAACGTGGTTAAGGTATTAAGGATGTGGTCGCATTATGAATAAATGTGGCATCCATAACATTAATCACACAACACCGTCTCAACCAATTTCACCCAATACGCCGCGCCGATGCTGAGGATGTTGTCGTTGAAATCATAATGGGGATTGTGCAGTAAGCAGCTGTTTTCGGAACTGCCGTTGCCTATCCAGATGTAACAACCTGCTTTTTGTTGGAGCATGAAGGCGAAGTCTTCTGAACCCATGCTGGGTGTGGGCTGGGTGTTGATGTGGTCTGCGCCGACTATGGCGGTTGCGGCTGTTAGGGCGAGTGCGGTTTCGTTGTCTGTGTTGAATGTGACGGGATAACCTGCGTTTTCTGGATTAAGGGTAACGGTGGCGGTGACGGCAAAACCCAGACAGATTGCATCGACTAACTGGCGGATTTTAGCGGCGATGAGGGTCTGCACGCGGCTGTCGAAACAGCGGAATGTGCCTCTTAGCAGTACGGATTCTGGAATGGCGTTCCATGTGTTGCCTGCGTGAACTAGGGTGATGCTGACCACGGCAGGTTGGTTTGGATCAATGGTGCGGCTGACGATGGTTTGTAAGGCGGTGATGAGTTGAGCGGCGGCAACGATGGCATCATTGCCAAGGTGTGGCATAGCGGCGTGGGTGGCTTGTCCTGTGATGTTGATTTCAAAACAGTCAAACGATGCCATGAGCGCACCTGTTTTGATGGCAAAATGCCCGACGGGAATGTCAGGAAAATTGTGCATTCCAAACACGCAATCAGCGGGAAATTGTTCAAATAAACCGTCATCTATCATTTGCTTAGCCCCTGCGCGTCCTTCTTCGGCGGGCTGAAAAATGAAATACACCGTGCCGTTAAAATTGCTTTGTTCTGCGAGTTGTCGCGCCGCACCCAGTAGCATGGCGGTGTGTCCGTCGTGACCACAGGCGTGCATTTTGCCGTCATGACAGGATTTATGGGCAAAGTGGTTTTGTTCCTGGATGAACAGTGCGTCCATATCGGCGCGTAGGGCGATTTTTTTGGGACTCGTGCCGCAGGTTAAGGTGGCAACTACGCCTGTTTTCGCCAAGCCTTCATGTACGTCCAGCCCGAAACTGCGCAATTTATGAGCAACAAAACGCGCGGTTTCGGTTTCTTCAAAGGCAGTTTCGGGGAATTTATGCAGGTGCTGCCGCCATATTTTCATGTCGGCGTGGGCTGGGGTGTGGGTGTTTAAGTCCATGATTTATTCCGCTGGCTGTTCTTGTACTACGCTCGGAAACATCATGGCGACGGTCACGTCATCACCACTGCCTTGTTCAGAGGTTTCATCCAGCCAGTCGGCTAGGCAGTGTTGAATTTTGTCCGCGCCGTGGGTGGTGATTTGTTGTTGAAAATCCTCTACGGCTTGGTGAAAATCAGCTTGGTCGGTGAAGGAGTTGGCGTAGCCGTCGGTGGCTAAAAATATCAACGCGGGCGTGGGCTTGTGGTTAAAAAATTGTAGAGCCAACTCGAAGTGATAGATCGCTTTTGCTTCGCATAATGAGAAGGTTTCATTGGCAATCAAGCCGATATTTTTCGGTAACGGGTGTTGTAATTGTCCGTCGTCGGTGAGGACTAATAAATCACCGTCACCAATTTGCAGATAGAGTACATATTCTGTGCTGATTAAGGCGGCGATTAAGGTTGAACCATAGAGACTGTAACGGTCTTTTGGGTTTTCGGTTGCGCCATTGTCAGCGGTATCAACTGCGGCACGCCATGCCTGAACGATTTGACTGGGTAAATAATCGGCGGCTTGTTTAATCTGGCGCGAGTCTTCGCCTTTGTCGGCGTGGGCAAAGTCATTCAGCAAGGTGAGGGCGACTTGTACTGCCAATTGCGCACCGATTTCACTGTGGGTGTGTTTGCTGCTACCGTGTCCGTCGGCAACGGCAAGCACGGTGCAGGTGTTGTCCTGACTGAATGCCCACGCATCCTGATTGGGTTTGTCGCTGCGTTTGTGCGACGCGCCGCGCACCGTGTCGCCTATGATGTGCCAGTTCATGGCAGATTACCAAACATCATCGGCATCAATATCCGACGCAGGAGGAGCTTGGGGAATCGGCACGACACCGCCGCTGACTTGGTCTTTGACTTGGCTGGCAGGTGCGGAAGCAGCCTGCAAAACCACGGTGGAAGCCCAGCGGATGTATTTTACGAGGTCTTCGGCGTTATTGGCTTGTAAGGGGCGGATTTCAGGATTGCCGATAAATTTTTGCAATACTTCCAAGTCGGCATCTTGCCCGATACCGATACCGATACGCACCGATTTTCTGCCCCACGGTTTGTTCATCAGGGTGTTTAACCCATCATTAAAGTCATCGGTGGGTTGACCGTCAGAGACCAGCACCAACACAGGCGGCAAACAGCGTTCAGGCATTTGGGTCACATCCAGTTGTTCTGCGGCAAGTTGCAATGCCAAGCCCATATCGGTTACGCCGTTGGCGGTCAGATTGTCCCATTTGAAATCTTCAACAGGGGTGGCTTGGGCGATATGCCACTGCGCACCTGTGGAAAATTTAATCGCGCGTACCATGACTTGGGCGTTAGGGTTGTCGGCGGCGACATCCTGCATGGGTTTGATAGCGTTGCGAATGGCGTAGTTGAGCTGTTCTATTTTTTCGCCGTACATGGAGCCTGAACAATCGGCTAACCAAAAAAAATGGAGCGGGCGATTTGCCATTGCGCCGCCAGGTCTTTTAATAATTTCCATCGTGTATTCCTGTGTTTGTTTTTATTGCATTATTTATCGTTCCAACGCTCTAGCGTTGGAACGATGAATTTATTTTTAAATTAAGCTGAAATGCCGAAACATAAAAGCAATAATGTTGACTATTATCCCCAATATCATAGGTGACAGGAATATTACCAGAATCAATTGAATTAGATGTTTTCGTGATAAACCTAGGGTGACAACTTTGAAAACAAAAAATATAATCCCGATAGGGATTGTAAATGCGAGGGCATACATACTCAACACGTACATTAACCCAAGTATAGTTGCCGATTTTGGAAAATTTACGCAACCGAATCCAGAACACTGAAGCAATAGATTAAGTAGCCAGCCAACAAAAACAAGAATGAATGGGCATAGTGCAAAAAAGGCACAAGCGACAAATAGCTTGGCGATTTTCTGAATAATTTCCACGATATTCTCCACATACTCTGTTTAATTTTATCGTTCCAACGCTTTAGCATTGAAACGATTATTCTCGTCGCATCTATATTAAACCTGAATCTCTGCCACAGTATTACCAAAATTAATCGAAACCCCCGCTGCTAAATTAACGGAACGTTGCTGGTCAACAATTTTAATACTGTTGTCAGGCAAGGTTATTGTCCACGGACTCGCGCCAATATTTTGCAAGCCCCAGCGGCTAGGGTCTTGTGGATGACGGCTTACCGTTGCCTGTGGTAGGGAAAAATTAAATTTTTGCGTTTGGTCGATATGATGCGGATAGAGCAGGGTGTCGTAGTTGAGCATGACCAGCGCGTTGTTAATGCGTAAACGCGGCGGAGCTACCAGTGGTTTATTACACGCCCAGCAGGTTTTTGTGTTGTCGCCGTCATAAAAATTCTGCGCACCACAGCCACAGTAAAACAGGCTGTCGCGTAAATTAATGAGCAAGACGCGCCATTCATTTTCCCGAATGCGACCGTGCTGGTCGTTGATACCTGAGGTAAAGGCGCGGGTAAAAACGTCGCGCAAAAATTGCGGGTATAACGCCCAATATACCAGCGCGTTATCGTGTAAACCTGCGACGGGGGCGTTGCTGTCATCTTGCGGATTGAAAATAAACAGCGGTTCGGTGCCGTAGAGTTTATTCATTGCTGACTGGTCAAAGCAACGAATAGCGGCTTCTTTTTTGCCTTCTAACGGGTGATGCAGCATCAGCATATAGAACAATAAAATCGACAGGGAAAACAAGTCGCTTTCGGTATTAGGGGGCGCGTCACCACGCACCAGTTCAGGAGCCATAAAACGCGGTGTGCCGTTGATTGCGCCTGTCGCGCCGTTCACGTCTACGTTGTCATTGTCGCAAATCAGAATGTCGCCCGTGTTGGGATCAAAAAACACGTTGTTAAAATTGATGTCGCGGTAGCACAAGCCTTTGGCATGAAGTTGTAAAAAACTTTCTGACAGTTGCAAACAGGCACTGATTAATGCACGAAAACTCGGCTCGGCACGGCGGCGCATTAAATCAACAATACTTTTGAAGTTGGCGGGACGTAGCGGCATCACATAACCGAAGCCCGTGCTGTTCGGTAGCAGCACCAATTCCAGCGGCCATAAAAAATTATTGTCGGGGCTGCCTTTGCGTATCGCATTTTCCAGACGTTGCCGCAGTTGCACATCATTTTGAATGTAATGCGGAAAATACCATTTAATAGCGACTTCCTGACCGTTGGCATGAGCGCGATACACTTCACCTTGCGTACCCGCACCCAAAAAAGCGTCGATAGTGTAGGCTTGCTGGGTTAAATTACCGTAAATAACTTGCTTGCTGTGTAATAAGGTACTCATTGAATGCTGTCCGTTAGGCTGGTTAATGATTGTATTATAGACAAAAGAACTTGCCTGATAACGGTTTAATGTAGATGGAAAAATTATCTTGCTTTTCAATAACTAAAAAAAACTCTATAATGGCGGGTTCAACGGAGCAGACTGCTCCTCCTTGCTTTACTCTCTGATTTAAGACGCAGAGGGAAGGCTTAACCCGTAAGGAAAAATAATGCGACATTATGAAATTGTCTTTTTAGTTCATCCTGATCAAAGTTCGCAGGTTTCTGCGATGATTGATCGTTATAAATCAACCATCGAATCTGCCGCTGGTAAAATTCACCGTTTAGAAGATTGGGGTCGTAGACATTTAGCGTACCCTATCAAAAAATTACATAAAGCTCACTATGTATTAATGAACGTTGAATGTGACCAAGCCACATTGACTGAATTAGAAACCAGCTTCCGTTTTAACGATGCTATTTTGCGTAGCATGACGTTAGTACAAAAACAAGCCATCACCGAGCCATCAATTATTGCTACTACCACTGCTGACGAACACAAAGCAGCTGAAACTAGAGCAAAAGATGCCGCTACCAGAGAAGCTGCCGCTGCCGCTGTAGCCGCTGCTGATGACCTTGATATTGATTTAGATGATGTCGATGAAGATTTCGACGCTGATGAAATCGTTGACTAACCTTTTAACACTGAGATAGAGAATTAGTATGGCCCGTAACATTAGACGCAAAAAATTCTGCCGCTTCAGTTCAGAAGGCGGTACAGAGATTGATTACAAAGACATGAATCTGTTAGGTGATTACATCACTGAAACTGGCAAAATCGTTCCCAGCCGTATCACAGGAACCAGTGCCAAGTATCAAAGACAAATGTGTGTGGCAATTAAACGTGCGCGTTTTATTGCCTTGTTGCCTTACTGCGACGCACACAAATAAGTTGTTAATCAGGCTGTTATCGTGAGTTTTTTAGCGGCGTATATTATGCGAGGCAAGATGCAGGCTGTTCTGGTCGCGTCTTTATTAGCCTTAATATCGCTGTTCATGCACCCACTGATTAAGCCTGCAATCATTATTGTAAGTTTTGCCAGCATCGCATTAGTTACCCTGAGAAAGGGTGGCGCAGAGGGGATGTATACCCTGCTTTATGCCACTGTTGCGACTGCTTTAACAGGTGCGTTACTGGTGGGCAATGCGCCATTTATAGTGTTGATGATCGTGTCCTGCTTAACCATGTGGCTGCCCGTGTGGCTGGTCGCAGTGGTGTTAAGAGAAACACGGAATTTAGCACTGGCAGTTGAACTGGCTGTATTTGTCGGTGTGTTGGGTGTAGCAGGTTTTTATGCCTACACAGGCGATCCTGCGACAACGTGGCAAGCGGCATTTGCCCCTTTACTGGAAATGCTGCCTGCGGATGCCCCTGTTGATGGAATGCGCGAATGGATAACCCTATTCTCGCATTATATGACGGGTGTATTTGCCGCAAGTAGCCTGTGTGCAGTGCTGTTCGGCTTGTTTTTAGCGCGTTGGTGGCAGTCGATACTGTACAACCCTGAAGGCTTTAAACGTGAATTTCTGTCTTTACGGACAGGCGCACGTTTAGCCATCGGCAGTATTATCGTGATTATTGTGGCAGAAACGGCTGCGGGACTGCTTGCCGAAATGGCATGGAATATCATCATATTACTGTTTGTGTTGTATTTGTTTATCGGCACGTCAGTACTGCACACGCAGCTTGCCGCTATGAAGCAAAGCAAATATTTAGTCCCTATGTTCTACATAACACTGGTTTTCATTCCTCACATTATGCTGCCTGTTGCTTTGGTCGGACTGTGTGATGCGTGGCTTAACTTACGAAAAATACCATCGGCACCTTCCTCTAAGGGATAGTTGTCGATCATTAACCGAAAACTGAGGTATTACAACGATGGAAGTCATTCTTCTTGAAAAGATAGCAAACTTGGGTAATCTGGGTGACAGAGTCACTATCAAAAAAGGTTACGGTAGAAACTATCTCGTTCCACAAGGTAAAGCTGTTCCTGCAACAGCAAGCAAAATCGCTGAATTTGAAGTACGTCGCGCTGAACTTGAAAAAGCCGCTACTGAAAAATTATTAGCCGCGCAAGCACGCGCTGCTAACTTGGCTAAATTGGCGGTTGTCATCACGCACAAAGCAGGCGACGAAGGTCGTTTGTTTGGTTCAGTCGGCACACAAGCGATTGCTGAAGCGATTACCGCAGCTGGTGAAGCCATACAAAAACACGAAGTGCGTTTACCGCACGGCACTATTCGTCACATCGGCGATTACGAAGTTGTTGTTCATTTGCACAGCGATGTCAATGCAACCATTTCAGTGAAAATTGCAGCTGAAGCTTAATTTTTAAGCCGAACCCTGCATGAAGACCTTTCAGGTTTTAAAAACCTGAAAGGTCTCTTTATATCCAGCCCCGCCTTTTATTATGCGTGTTCTTTATTCCGCTGTTTTTTATCTGATTATTCCTTTCGTTTTGTTTCGCCTCTATTGGCGCGGCTTCAAAACGCCGCATCATCGTCTGCGTTGGAATGAGCGGTTCGCGCTTTACAATCAACAATATCCTCAAGGCGTTATCTGGTTTCATGCCGTTTCAGTCGGCGAAGTTGAAGCCTTATTCCCGCTGGTCAAGCAGATGCAAACTCTGCATTCGGACAGTCCGATACTCATCACCACCATGACACCGACAGGTTCGGCGCGTGTTAAAGCCGTGCTGGGTGAGTCTGTTGCTCATGTTTATGTGCCGTATGACCTGCCCGATGCCGTGTATCGCTTCATGCGCTGTTTTAAGCCAAAACTTGCGGTGATGATAGAAACCGAAATCTGGCCCAATTTATTTACCTATTGCGGCAAAAACAATATTCCGCTGTACATTGTCAATGCGCGTATTGCGGCAAGATCCGTAGCTAATTATCAAAAAATGTCCGCGCTGATTCATCCAGCACTGGCACACGTTGATTTGATTGCCACGCAAACCGAAGCGGATGCAGAACATTTTATTGCTATTGGCGGCAGAAAAGATAAGGTTAAAAATCTGGGCAATATCAAATTTGATGTCGAAATTTCCCAAGACACGATTGACCAAGGCTTGCATTTAAAAGCCGAGTTATTCAAAGACCGTTTTGTGTGGCTGATTGCCAGCACCCATAAAGACGAAGAAGCCATTTTTTTACAGCTTTATCCGCCGCTTAAAGCCAAAATTCCTGAATTATTATTAGTCATCGTGCCGCGTCATCAACAGCGTTTTGCCGAAGTGAAAAGAATCTGTGAAGCGGAATTAACGACCGTAATGCGTAGTTCCAATGCGCGTGTTAATACCCAGACTGATTTATATGTCGTCGATAGTATCGGCGAATTAAAAATGTTTTATGCCGCCGCTGATATTGCCTTTGTCGGCGGGAGTATGGTGGCAGCAGGTGGACATAATATCCTTGAAGCCGCCGCTGTCGGTGTGCCTGTCCTGTTTGGCCCATACATGACCAACTTCAAAGAGATAGCCGATGGTGTGTTAAAACAACAGGCGGCGATTCAGTGTCAAACAACAGAAGACGTGGTGCAAGCCGTGTTTGAGTTGTATCAGCAACCTGATTATCGAGCGGCATTGATTGCCAGAGGAAAATCTTTTATTCGCGATAATCAAGGTACAGTAATTCGTATTTGTGATTTGCTGGAATCCGCTTTAAACCTTAATAAATAGCCTGTCCAGCGGGTATTTTTTATCCGCTTCATCCGTTCCCCGCGTTTCCAATGGTGTGCCTGTAGATAAAATGTGTGTTTGCATTAAATTCTTGTTAAGATATTGTCCAAGTTTAATAGGTATGTTTTTAAACAAGTTTAAAAACAATCAATGAAATAAACAAAGTTGAGCAATTTACTCGGCTACTAGGAGATTACATGCAAATCAAGTTTCCATTTGATTCATCCAAACCCGTGGTGGGTGAGGCAAGCATCGACATTGATAAGTCAACGCATGATGTCTTTTCTTACATCGGGGAACATTTCTTTGATAATTACCCTAAATGGGCTGTAGAAGTCATTGAGTTTGAGCCGCTGGATGGTAAAGACGTTTTTGTCGGCGCAACAGCAAAACAGGTTCGCAAAGATGGCGGGTCAGCAGCAGAGTCAGTTTTTAAAATCACCGATTATGAACCCGATTTTAAACTGATTTTTGAAGGACTGACCGCGCCTTACAAACACAGTTATTTATTGGAAAGTAATGAGCAGGAGCAATTGACGCGCCTGACTTTTCGTTTTGAATTATTAGAACTTGAGGTGTTTATGCGTCCGTTTGAAAAAATGATACGTTGTGCTATTGAAGACGGCACTGAAAATACCGTTGAAAACATTAAAAACCTAATCACTGTTGAATCTGCTAATTAAATAGATTTAACCTGCAATTTTTGGAGATTCTCATGACTTTTGTTGTTGAAAAAGATAGCGGTCTTATTCCGCAAGTGCTGTCCGCCATTTTAGATGAATGCGTTAACGGGGTGACTTTATCAGACCCTGATATGGAAGATTCGCCGATTATCTATGCCAACAAAGCCTTTGAAAATCTAACAGGTTATAGCCAAGCCGAAATCATCGGCTACAACTGCCGTTTTCTACAGGGTGAAGACCGCGAACAGCCTGAGCGTTACCAGATTGCCGAGGCATTGAAAAAACATGAAGCAGTCGAAGTGACCTTGCGCAATTACAGAAAAGACGGCACTTTATTTTACAATCACTTAAAAATAGTCCCGTTGTTCGATAGAAAACAGCGCGTTCTCTATTATCTGGGTGTGCAGTACGATATAACCAAACAGGTAGATGCCAGCAATCAGATTAAGACATTGACCGAGTTGTTAAATAACCGATAACACCGTTTTTACAATACCGAGGTAAGTTCTCATGAATCCGATAGAAAATGCTAATAATAGTGACAGTCTGGCTTTTTTATTTGGTCTGGCGATGATTGCTTTCGTGTTATTGCTGGTGATAGAAAAACGCAGACCGTATTTACACTTTCCTCAAAAAACCTACAAAGAATCGTTCGTGACCAATACCACGGCATTTTTGTTCAATAATATAATTTTAACTGTCTTAAAAGCCTCCTCATTATTTCTGGTGGCGCAACAATTTGCCTCTCATGGCGTATTAAGCAGCTTGCAAGATGGCCCCGTTAAATGGTTGTTGGCGTTCCTGCTGTTTGATTTAGCCATTTATGCGTGGCATTTTGCCAGTCATAAATACGAATGGTTATGGCGATTTCATAAAATACATCACAGCGATAAATGCTTTAACGTGTCTACTGGTTTTCGGTTTCACGTTTTCGACATCATGCTGGAAATTGCTTACAAATGTATCTTTGTTATTGTTATCGGTGTTGATGCGTATGTCGTCCTGTCGATTGAAATTATTGAATTATTTTTCATCTTTTTTCACCATGCCAATATTCGCGTTCCGTTTGAAACATTCCTTTCACAACTGATTATCACGCCCTCACTGCATCGAACTCATCATTCGACGCTACGCACAGAACATGATAGCAATTACGGTATTGTGCTGTCATTTTGGGACAGGATGTTTAATACCCGCAAGGAATTGATTCCTCAGAATATCGGCTTGGATTTAATTGAAGCAGACAATTTTATTCAATTATTTTCGCTGGCATTCATTACCGAGCGCAAAATCATGAAGTTATTCGGTTTGATTCCTAAAGGTAAAAAATAACGACCATTGCCATGATAATTAAAACCCAAAAAGCGATTGCCGCCAGTGAAATTACCGATGCTCTGTTATTTAAACAGCGGCGTAAAATCATTAAATCCCTATTGGCGATAACAGGTGCGAGTATTGCACCAGCGTGGGCAAGTGACAATAAATCGACATGGCAGAATGTCGCTAAAAGTGAGTTTTCAGAAAAATTACTGACTCCAACGCCTGCCGAACTGATTAAAAATTACACTAATTATTACGAATTCGCTTTTAACAAAGAAGATTCAACCGAATTAGCACAAAGTCTGAGCGTTGACCCTTGGTCGGTAGAAATAAGCGGTGCGGTAGAAAAACCGGGTAATTATCATCTGGAAGATATTTTACGTCAGCACACACTGGAAGAGCGGATTTATCGGTTTCGTTGTGTTGAAGCGTGGTCTATGGTCGTGCCGTGGATTGGTTTTTCGCTGGGACATTTAATTAAAAGTGTTAAACCCTTATCAACGGCGCGGTTTGTAAAATTTACCACTATTGAGCAACCTGATGTCATGCGCAATCAACGCAGTAATGCCATGCTCACATGGCCATATACTGAAGGTTTGCGCATGGATGAAGCCATGCACCCCTTGACTATTCTGGCAGTGGGGATGTATGGCGATATATTGCCAAAACAAAACGGCGCACCGTTACGGTTGGTTGTGCCTTGGAAATACGGTTTTAAAAGTATTAAAGCCATTGTAAAAATTGAGTTATTAGAAAAACCGCCCCTGACCACATGGAATCAAGCCGCTCCCAGTGAATATGGCTTTTACGCCAATGTAAATCCAAACGTGCCGCACCCACGCTGGAGTCAAAACAGTGAGCGGCAACTGGGCAGCCGATTCTTTTCCCCGCGCCGACAAACCGAATTATTCAATGGCTATGGCGAACAAGTCGCCGCGCTGTATAGCGATATGGACTTACGGCATTTTTTCTGATGTTTGCGCGCACAGATAAATTATGGCTCACAACATTGCTGGCTGGTTTAATTCCGTTGCTATGGTTGTTTTTTGATATTGCTTTTGACCGATTAGGCTCGAATCCTATTCAGGCGTTGCATATTCGCTTGGGTGACTGGGCATTGCGTTTCCTCTGGATGACACTCGCTATCACCCCCATTCAAACGGTGACCAAGTGGCGCGGCATGACCGCGTATCGCCAATTATTCGGTTTATACAGTTTCTTTTATGCCACCCTGCATTTGCTGGGGTATTTACTGGTCGATAATATGTTGCAATGGCGAATAATCGGCATTGATATTATTGAAAGTTCTTATATCTGGTTTGGTATAGTGGCGTATATCATTATTTTGTCATTAGCCCTGACTTCGTCTAAATGGAGTAAAAAACTGCTCGGCAAAAACTGGAAAAAACTGCATCGGTACATTTATTATGCCGCAGGTGCCGCCATTCTCCATTATTTCTGGCAACTGAAAGGCAATCTGGTTGAGCCGTTGTTTTATTTGATTATCATCGCCTTATTGCTGGGTTTTCGGGTATTGGTTTGGCTTACCAATCGGCAGTTAAGTAAAATGATGATTCCAAAAAGTCGCAAGTAATCTGCTTACACACAAAAAACTATTGTCCACGAAAGACACGAAAAGCACGAAAGAGATTAAAAAATAATGAGGTAACTGTGGGTAGTGAGCCAACCCTGTATTTTTGAAATAGGTTGCCTGCATATATTGAACACTTGAGCTACGCATCATTCAGAATGCAAAACGTGTTTTGGACTCCGAATGACATATTTTGGTTTTTTCGTGTCTTTCGTGCTTTTCGTGGACTATGGCTTTTTCCTGCGTAATACCGTTACGCACTCAAGCACGCGCACAGACCCACACATCCACACGCTCCACTCCCGCTTTTTTCAAGACGCTTGCCAATTCCTGCACTGTTGATCCTGTGGTCATGACATCATCGACGAT
>Ga0208116_1000068_pt1 | contig 46309 bp, 61 predicted proteins | sample LakWasMeta9_HOW4_2_FD_183859 | JGI IMG/M metagenome (GOLD analysis project Ga0208116, IMG submission 183859) | Freshwater sediment methanotrophic microbial communities from Lake Washington under simulated oxygen tension - Sediment Metagenome... | ecosystem: Environmental > Aquatic > Freshwater >... | reverse complement strand
CCCCCCCTTAGTTCGTGAAATCGCCCCCCCCCTAAACCTGTAAAGGTTTCCTATAATAAAACCTATAAAAAAAACCTGTAATTAATTGGAAAAAACTGTGGAAAAAATCAATATCAAGGCTACGCCTGCAAAGGACTAAAAATTTAAGGCCGGCACACACCGCCACCACCGGCCATAAGGCCGGTATGGTGAGAAAGGCGCTTACAGCGCACCCCCATCCCCTAAGCATTCCGCTAATGCGGCTTCCGGCGCCCTGCGCCCTAGCCCTATAACTCAGTAACAAAATCAATCAAAAATCCAGCTCAATCTAGCAGCATAATTAGGCGGCGATAAAGTGGAAAATAGTTGAAGAGTGGTTCGTTATTGGTGATTTATAATCGCCAATGTGGTATATTTTGGATTGTTAGTGTGACCAAATATTGTAAGGAATATGTCATGAAATTGATTGATGATTTGATCGTGGATAGCGCAGTGGCTATGCTTCGTGCCATTATGGCCGTCAAAACGTGCCTTGTATACATCCAGTTTTTGGCTTTGATTATCGTCCTTGCAATGGCAGGGTCCATTGCGTTGGCGGTGGTCCTGGTCACAGTAAAAATGGTATTGTTTGGAGGTTAGGAATGACAACAGCAAAGAAGGCACATACGGCAGAATTAATTAAAATGGCCGGTGAATTGCCGGCACTAATTGAGGCGCTGGAGGCGGATATTGTCGCTATTGCAGGACGTATGGCCGAGCTTCAAGCCGCTGGCCTGATTTACGCTACGGAGCACTGGCGTAAAGGCTCCAATCGGGAGCCAAAATACTTTTATTTATTGTACCCTCAAAAACAAGGCGAGCCGCGTAAGAGGGAGTATATCGGTTGTGATCCTGCACGCATCGCCGAAGCGCGCGCCGGTATCGTTCGTGCGAGGGAATTTGATGCATTGTCTACGCGGCTGTCGGGATTAAATGGTCGCGTGAGAACCGTTGCAGGATCACTTAATGACGCTCGTCGTTTTTTGAACGCAAAACGATAGGCCGACATCATCAATCACAAAGCGCGGCAATTCCGTGCATCACTATTTTTCTGCCCCGCCTTGAGCGGGGTTTTTTTTGTCATTTGTTAGTTTGTTAGTTTGTTAGTTTGTTTTGTGCTACAATAGACACATCATCAATCAATTGGAGACTGCTATGCGTCCGACCGAATTCACCTCTGAACAAATCATCCAGGCAGGCCAAGAGCTTCTGGATTCCGGTCGGAATATCACCGGCTTTGCCCTTCGTAATAAGGTTGGCGGAGGCAATCCGAATAGACTGAAACAGGTCTGGGACGAGTATGTTAGCCGCCAATCAGTGACCAAGACCGAGCCGGTCGCAGAGCTGCCCGTTGAAGTCGCGGACGAGGTTGCTGCCGTAACTAAGGCGTTGACGGATCGGTTGGCTAACCTGGCCGTGGAGCTGAACGACAAGGCCGTTAAAGCGGCCGAGCGGCGCGTTGCCGAAGTCGTTCGGGCCGCCGGCGAGCAACGCGAGCAGGCCGAGCGCGAACTGGCCGACGCATCGCAGACGGTTGACGACCTGGAAACAAAATTAGACCAGGCCGAAGGCGATGCAGCAGCACTGGCAGCCAAATACGCAGAGCTTCAGGCCGCCAGTCAGGCCCAGGCGATTGAGCTAGCCCAGGCGCGCGAGCGGTTGGCTGTCATCGTGCAGGAATCGAAAACGGCGCGGGACGAACACACGGCGGAACTGTACAGGTTGAATGCCGGCATCGAGGGGGAGCGCAGCCGCCATCAAAATGAAATCGCGCAAATCCGGACAGAGCTGGCCGAGCAGAAAAAGACCTTGGCGGCCGCTAATGCGGAGCGCGAGCGGCTGCGCGCCGAGCTGGCGACCGTGACGGCTAAATCCGAAACGGCCGACCAGGCTAATCAGGAGCGCCGCAAACAGGCGGAGGCGGAGGCGCTTCGGGTTGCCGAGCGTATGGCAAAAGCTGAGCGTGAGCGAGACGAGGCTAGAGAAGCGGCAGCAGCCGCCCGAGAGGATGTCGCCGCATTGCGCGGCCAGTTAGAAGCCATTGCGACGCAGAACGCCGCATTAATGGCAGCTTTGAAACCGAGCGGCGGCGGCAAGCGCAGCACCAAGGAATGATTTGGTGACGGATCTGCAACCTGGCCGGCTAGCCGGTGTCACCACCTATCACTACCTAAAGGAGAACGTATTATGCAACACGACCGGACCCGCGCAGCCATTGCCCGGCAATTAAAAGGCATGGGTTGCGGCCTGTATGAAGTGGGTATTCGCCATGCTGAGCGCGGCATGCTTAATCGAGAATGGACCGAGGCCGACATAATGAAATCTTTGGATTGGCTTAAACGCGAAAACGTCAAGGGATGCGATATTTACATCCGTCCGACCAGGGGCGCAGCAAAAAGCCGGCTGATCCTAATTGATGACTTGTCGCTTGGAACCATTGCGCGGTTGCGCCAAGGTCCGCACTCGCCGGCCGTAACCGTACAAACCAGCCCAAGCAATTATCAAGCATGGATTAAGCTCGATGACGACCAACCGGCAGATGTGCGCCGCGAGGTCTCTCGATACCTTGCTCGTGAGTACGGCGGCGATCCAAATAGCGCCGATTCCGCCCACTATGGCAGGCTTGCCGGCTTTACCAATCGAAAGCCGCAGCACATCGACGGCATTGGCCGTTCGCCTTATGTTTTATTGGACGGCTATAACGGCCGGCCGGCTCCCGGCGCGGCCGAGCTAGTTCGACTCGCCGTGGAGGCTATCGCGATAGAGCGCGAGCAGGCGCGCAGCATGGCCGCTCACGTCCAGCAAGAAGCCCGGCGCATGCCTAGCGTTGCTGGTATGTCGGTTCCGCAGGCGCTTGCTTCTTGGTATCGCGATTTGTGGCAAGGCTTGAATGCCCGTTACGGCGATCAGTTCGATGCAAGTCGCGCGGATTGGATGGCGGCCGTTGCCATGTTCGGCAAGGGGTACAACTACCAAGAAGTGGCCGGTGCTATCTGCGAGCACAGTCCAGGGATTGTCGGTCGTAAAGGTAGGGCCGCATCCAATTATGTGACCAGAACGGTCGGTAAGGCGGAAATCTGGCATGAGCTCAGAATGCGAGGTGTGCAATATGCTGACGTAGCCGATATGCTCCTTTCGGTTGCAGAGCAACGCGCGGCGGAACGATCCCGTAAACAATCTGAATCAGACGGGTGAGGCTACGGCGAACAACATTCCTCGAAACGCGCATTATTTGTTTTATTTATGTTTTATTTATGTTTTATTGGTGTTATAATTTGTTTGCGGTCGAATTGACCGTGCCATAAAAGGAAATAAACATGATCAATGACTACAAGCCTCCGATGTTCGGCCCCTCTACAATGTTCGATCCGTTCATGCATGAGCCGAACTCTGGCAAGTCGGTTTTGATGAACGAGTTGATCGTCGAATGGCATCAAACCCAAGGATGAGTGCTGCGCGGTTCGACCGCGTGGCCTCAACGTGTAAAAGGTGGTCGGAGCGATCCTTGGGTGTGGTTCGTGCTTTACTGGTAGATTGTGTGCCGCTGTCAGATGCGGCGGCGACACACGAAATGTCGCCTCAACAGGCGAATGTGGTTCGCAAGCGTTTTCTCGGCAAAGCCGAGAAACTGCGAATTGATGAGTTCATGGCGCGCGAAAAACCTAAATCCGCCACATTACTGGAACCATTTGCTCAAGACATGCGGACCCTTCGGGACAAGGGATATACGATGCAACAGATCGTCGCATACTTGAGTGAAAATGATATTGAAACAACAACGACAATAGTCCGTAAATTCTTGAAGGAGTAGTTGGGCATGAAAACACTTGTTCTTGCGAACCAAAAAGGCGGGGTAGGAAAATCCGCGGTAGCCGTTCAATTTGCATATTACTTATCTGACGTGCTGAAAAAGCGCGTTTTGGTAATTGACTTTGATCATCAACGAAATACCTCGAAAGCTATTCGCACCGGTGGATTTGCCACTGTGTCAGATGTTACGAGCAGCAGGGTTTTGATGACGAAAATTACTGGAATAGAGAAGGCTGATTTTGTCCTGATTGCCGGCGATCCGGAGCTTATCAAGATGGAGAAGCAGGCGGCGGAGCACAACGCATTCGCCACGAATCTTTACACATTCTTAAATGAAGTGGGCGATCAGTTTGATGTCTGCATTATCGACACCAACCCTAACCCAGATATTCGACAACTGGCGAGCCTTGTCGTGTCGGATTTCGTCTTGTCTCCGTTGCAGCTTAATCAGGAGGCTATCGACGGCATTGGCGACCTACTCAACCACGACAGTATCGGTATTCGTAAAATCAAGGCCACAATCAACAAGAAACTGGAGTTGATCGGAATCCTTCCAAATATCGTTGAACCAACTCCTTTCCAACGGGATAACTTCCGCGACCTTTCGGCCGCGTTCGCCAAATTGTTGATTCCTCTTGGAACCAGCTTTGCATCAATCAAGAAGACGACAGCCATCCCGGAGGCGCAGGCGGCAGGTGTGCCCGTTTGGAAGCTCGGCAAGAGCAGTGCGCGCGAAGCCTGGGCACATATTCGACCAGTCTTCGAGACAATCGCAACACAAATGGGAGTATCGTAAAATGGCATTGGATTTATCAGCGCTTGAAGATAAGACATTACCGGCCGGCGCCGAATCGAACGGCAAACCGCTTGAAATCGCCTTATCGGACATCGAGGAAGACCCGAATCAGCCGCGAATCGATTTTAGCCAGGAAGCAATGGCCGAAATAACGGCCAGCATTCGGGTGCGCGGAGTGCGTCAACCGGTATCTGTTCGCCCTCATCCAACCAAACCAGGAAAATGGATGTTGAACTTCGGTGCGCGCCGGTTCCGTGGATCGATAGCCGCAGAAAAAGAGACAATCCCGGCGTTCGTGGATGACACTAGCGAAGACTTCGACCAAGTTATTGAAAATGAGCAGCGCGATAACCTCAAGCCGATGGAACTCGCCTTATTCATCCAGCGTAAGCTAGATGCTGGCGTGAAAAAGGCGGAGATTGCGCGTAAGCTCGGAAAGGCTGCGGCTGTCATCACAGAACACCTTGCGCTAATTTCGCCGCCCGCGTGCATCGAAGATATATATCGGGACGGTAAATGCACTTCACCTAAAACGCTCTATGAACTGCGCGGACTGCATGAGAAGCATCCCGAGGCCGTCGAGGCGTGGTGTGCTTCGGTCGATGATATTACTCGCAAGGCGGTTGCAGAACTGTCCGCCGAGCTGCGCGGCGACAAGAAGGCTTTACCCCTTCCTGCCCAGACCGAGACCTCGGAACAGGTACAGAGCTCGCCGGCCAGCGAATCCAGCAACAGCGGGCCGGAAAGCCTTGGTAAGGACGAAGACTTTTCTAAAGCTCAAGACACAACGGGAGGCGCAGGCGATAATTCTTCTGTGACTGCCCTACCCTTTCACAATCCGAACAACGAGAAGGGAACTAAAGAACCGGTCCTGCCTGATCCTAACAAGATCAAGAAGCCTTTGCTTCTTGTCGAGTATGACGGGCGGGCGGCAATGGTGCTGCTGAATCGCCGTCCGAGCACGCCTGGCTTACTTTGGATTCGGTACGAAGACGGCGGCGGTGATGATGAAATCGACGCCGGCCGCTGCAAAATCAACATGCTTTCGGAGTCCATGCAATGAGCGGGACGGGCGGCGAAGCCGCCTTTCCCCCCGCAGGGCCGAAGGCCCTTCGAGGGGCGGTGTGTACGGCATGGCTTGTTTGGGTTGGTGTTGCTGTCCTTGTTGGGCCGCAGTGGGCGCTTGCCGCCCAATCGTCAGATGTTTGTGATCTTCATTTCTCTAATGGTGTTGTTCTTCGTGATGTTCCAGTCGCAAGGACCAAGGCGCAACGAGTGCGAGGTCTTTCGAGTATAGATAGTGCTGGAAATGGGTTACTCTTCGAATGGGATAAGGCCGAGCCTCGCATTTTTGGTATGCATGAAACTCACATACCTCTTTCCCTTGGTTTTTTTGATGAGCATGGGCGGTTGTTCGCTATTGAGGATATGGAGCCTGAAAGCGACAAATATTATTTTTCTTTTCAGCCGGCGGCAACTGCGCTTGAGCTTGCGCAAGGTGAGTTCAAGAGGAATCGCTTATTACTTGGGGTTCGTTTAGAAGCGCGTAGTTGCTTCCCTTCATAGTGCATAGTTTCGCTTTTTCGGTTGTCCATACTTTATGGGTTTTCTTCAAACGCTTTTCGGCAGTCGCCGCAAATGATATTAAGACCGGGTTTGCCCCATAGGTTAATCTCACATGAGCAGGTATATTTAGATCGATTGCTTTTGTTGCCACCGACTATGTTTCCGCTTCCTTGTGCCATTTCGACGCCTTCCATTGAGGCTATTGCTGTGATGTTTTCTGGCAGGTCGAGAGTAAGCGAAAAGCTGTTTTGACCGACCTCTATTGCTGCTGGACTTGAAAACCGGTCGTACCACGATATTTTGAAATCCTGTGTGAGTAGTTCTTCACACGCGGCAAGGAATCGTCCACCTTCGATTGGATAGTCGGCTACAATTTAGGGTGTGTGGTCTATTGCGGGTTTACCAGTGCTGGAAGGCATGAGTCCTATCGATTCCATTTTGTTTGCCCATTCAACATTATGGTATCGCCCGCGCCCAGGTGTTCCAAAGTGATGCTGTTGAAGGTGCGCCATTTCGTGGCACATCGTCTGCATTATTTCGAGCAGTGGAACCACAGCGAAGTAGCTTGGATTCATGGCTATTTCTTTTTTTCACCGTCATGGTTTGAGAATCTTTCGGTGCTGAAATAGCCAAGGCTCGATTTTGTTCTTTGTAGTGTTATTAGGCATTCGGGCAATTGGTTGTCAAAAAGCAGTCGATTGAACGTATCGTAGGCAAGCTGTAACTCAGAGTATGTTTCGGCTGTTGGCTTCATTTTCGTATCAATTTTGTATTGCACAATACAATAATTCTATTCCTAATTTTGTATTGTGCAATACATTTTATCAGGGCGGTGTGAATTCAAGTCAATTGATTTCAAGCAAAACCTTAGTCATGACTAAGGAAATTTAGGGTGTGTGGTCTATTGCAGGGCGGTGTGAATTCAAGTCAATTGATTTCAAGCAAAACCTTAGTCATGACTAAGGAAATTTAGGGTGTGTGGTCTATTGCAGGATAGGCTAATCGCCGGTAAAATACGCGCGTATGCGCTAGTTAGTTGTTCCCCTTTACCCATTTTTTTGACCGCAGGCGGTTGTTATGGAAAAAGAAAACCCTTACCTGAATGTGTACCTTGGGCCGCTAAAGCGGCCTTGGGTAGATTACTGCAACGCTATTGGCAAAAAGCCGGGTTCGGCTCTAAAAGAGGCCATCGAGTTACAGTTACAGAAAGCCGCGAAGCAGCCCGAGGTCAAGACCTATCAACAGACGAGTGAAGCGCCGCCCGTTGAACCGAAAGAGCGGTTCGAAATCTTGCTGACTAAATCCGAAAAACAGGCGGTACGTGAGCGGGCCAACATGGAGCGTTGTTCGATGCGGCGATGGATAGTTGATGCCATTCGGGCTGGGCTGACTAAAGAGCCTCAATTCGGTATGCGTGAAATCGATGCTCTGGGTGAGTCAAATTATCAATTGTTGGCTATCGGTCGTAACTTGAATCAGATAGCCAAACGGATGAATGAGGGACGGCAAGAAGATATTGCTTTGAAATCTATTGATCGTTTGCGCGATCTTATAGACCGGCACACTGACGTTGTAAGCAAAGCTATTCGTGCGAGTCTGGAACGCTGGAACATCGAATGAAGAGTTAAATAAAAAACGCTACTACCTCACGTAAAGCTAACCGGGCGCGATCCGGAAGGATGTTGAAATGAACAAAGAGCCAAGTGTATGTATTAACCAGTCCAGCGGGACTGATTTGAATGTACAGTTAGATCAAGAACACGACTTAAATACCGAGTTTGCGCCTGGATGCACATGGGAAAGTAAAAAAATATTTTGTGAAATGGAGGCCCAATCGTATTTTAATGACGATATTCAGATTACGGAAAATCCGTATTTTAAAAATACGTGGTCATGGAAATGGTTTAATGATGAATACCGAAAATTACAAGCCGAAGACAATGAATGGCAAGATTTTCAAGATTACTCAGAATCCCGGAGCGATTGGGATAGTAGAGATCAATGAAGAAAACAATTGACGGTATTATCAAAGATTGGGGCGAGCGTTTAGACTACGGGCGCGTGAAAGGCCGTAAGGGCAAGAATGTTCGGTCTGGTTCGAGCGGTGCGAGGGAGGAGCCGAAGTTAAGACCGGCAGGGAGGGAAAAGCTCATTGCTACTTTGACCAAGAAGCCGGAAGTCATGGTGAAGATTTCGGGTGGTGGTAAGGATATGCGCCGTATTAAGTCGCACATGGATTACATATCACGAAACGGTGAGATCGAGCTGGAGGATGAAAACGGCATGACGTATCGCGGAAAAGATGAGGTCCGCGATGTCAGGGATGCTTGGGCGAAGGGAAGAATCGGTATTCCTTATGAAAGCGACAAGCGCAGGGAGGCTTTCAATATTGTTTTGTCTATGCCGGAAGGTACGGACCATGCGGGTCTAAAGAATGCGGCCCGGACTTTTGCTTCCGAAATGTTTAGCAATCATCAATACGCATTTGCAATGCATACCTATGAAACAGATCCAGACCCGCACCCATCAAAGCATCCGCACGTTCACCTTACAGTTAAGGCTGTGGATAATAACGGAATTCGCATGAATCCGCGCAAAGCGGATTTGCAACACTGGCGTGAATTGTTTGCCGAAAAATTACGCGAGCAGGGTATTGAGGCGAACGCAACGCCGCGTAAAATTCGTGGCGTTGTTCGTAAAGCCGAAAGACAGGATGTTCGACACATCAATAAGGGGCACGCTGAGGGTAAACGTAAAGCACCGGCCAGGGTCACGGCCGCTCAGATCGAGGCGGCGGCACAGGAGGCGAATGGAGGGCAGAAGCACCAGAACCCGGCCCAAGACAATATCATCGCGCAGCGTAAAAATGTACAGCACGATTTTGGTGCGATTGCCCGAGCACTGGCCGCTGGCGACCTGGAAGATAAGCAGTTGGCCGTTGAAGTCGTCCAGTTCGTGAAGCAGATGCCCCCTTTAACGACTCAACACGAACAGCATGTGCATGCGTTACAGCAGACGGCGCGCGATGATAGGACAGATCGCGACCAGCGAGTCGAGAGAAAACCTGAGATAAACAAAGATAAGGGCGGAGAAGATGCGCTTTCACGTTAATGGCAACAGCATTGTTGACATAATAGGCACATGTGCCTATTATGTATTAAGGCACATGTGCCTTTTTAATTTTTTATGAGGTCAGGAAATGTCAAAAATCGCCAGGGTGTATGTAAGTGGTGTTGAAGTTGGGTCGTTACCCGTTGCTCAGTATGAAAGTATTGTCAACGATGCAAACCGAGATTGGCGCCTGTTTGTTTTACAAGGGTTAAACACGGCTGCAATTGTGCTGCGTATCGCTTTTATGTGCTTGCGCTTTACTCCGTGGGTATGGTTTTTATTATCCATCATCGCGCTTATTTTTTGTCCGGAACAACTAACCCAGTTTATTAGTGAATTCGGTAAAGCAACGCCAATAGAAGTGACGAAGGCATATACAAATATGGTAGAGGTTGGTGCTTTTTTTGCAGCGTTTTCAATAATTATCTTATGCGGCATGGGGCACAAATTTGGATACGTCGATCAAATCGATAAAGCCATCAACACCAAATTACGGCGGCTTCTTGAGGTTCCGACCGAAGGCGATATGATTATTGTCTATATGGACATTGATAATGAAAACCATCACGAGCAATAGAGAGTTATTTCGGCAGATTCTTGTTGATTACAATATTACGCAAGCAGAGAGTGCCGCGCTGATCTGCAAACAGACGCAACGCCCGTGCTCTGTCCGCGCTATTCGATCATGGTTGAATGATCCGGACAAGCCGAGTTCACGAGAATGTCCAGATTGGGCGCTTGCCGCTTTAAACAACGCGCTTGGCATCCACTCGAAAGGGAGCTAAAAATCAGGGTCTGCGTAAAACCGTGTCATTGACACGCTAGTTTGTGGTTCATGTCATCACTCAATTTTACAATCTAAGGAGTTACCAATGGACAACAGTTTTTCAGAGTTGCGGAGCATCGTTTTAAAACGACATAAGTGGTCGATAATCGCGGCTAAATCTGACAATTCCATCGCTCTAGTGTACGCAAATACAGATAAGAAGCTTATTTTTCATTGTAATTACATAGCTGAAATGTACTGTATGACATCCCTTATTGTGACCAGTTCAAGGTTCACATCGATATTGGCTACTGATTTTATAAATAATTAAATTATGCAAGACTCCATACCCAAAAAATTATAAACTAACTAAGGAATTGAAAAATATGAACAATAAGCCAGAGATTAACTTAAAACAAATACCTCAAGAGGGCTATAACCTGAAATGCCCATGTTGTGATAAACCTGTTTTGATAATTCATTCGTCTAAAACAGAAGTACCCGGAGGTGGATGTTGGATAAACGATGGTGACACTATAAATGGGTTATACCAGTTACTAACAGAAAGCCAAAAAACACCAGACGCTTTTTTTGATGAGTTAGAAGTTGGAAAGTGCAGACATTGCAAAGAAGATTACTATGTAATATCTGTAAAATTTATAAATTCGCCGGAAGATAAGATTTTAGAAGCATTCTTGACTGGAAATTGCGATACCGGACCTGAACAAAATTTCTTATGCTATTCAGATATTCCTATAGGAAATCTTCAAATAAAATCATGGTTAGTCTCAGAGAACAATACGCCAGGTGGCCCTATGCACTCTCATACATTCGGCCCATTCTCACTGGCAGACACAAGCGGTGTTATAGGTATAGCCGGAGTTCAATCATGTGGACGAAGTGAGAACGCCGCAGAGCCTTGGAAGAATGGAATAAACCTATTACTGGAGATTTGGGACGAGTTGCGAAAGATCAATCAAAAAAATATCATTTCTATATAATCAGTAGCGCTTTGGCGACAAAATCCGGATGCCGGCGAGCTGGCCATGTCACCATGCCCGGCCTTGGCGACATGGCAAGCGGATCAGGTCTATATTAAGAGGATGAAAAAAGAGGTATGGCAATGAATTCTTTTAAGCATATTTTAGTTGGGGCTTCCTTCGCGATGCTCATCTGTTCGTATATGGGTATTAGTTTGTATGGGTTAGAAACGGAAAAACAAGTCTATTTTGCATTAGTGCTGGTTACGTTATCTTGGTGTATTCACATTCTTGGTGGCGGTAATATTTTGCCGTGGCGTAAATAGTTTGCGGTAAGGAGAAAATCAATGGGTGATGCAGCATGGTCTTACGGATGGGCATTTTATAAAACCGGCGGCACCTGTCGGCCGCCGGCTGACATCGAGGCGGCTGAGCTGGTGGACTGGCTGAAGGGGTTTTGTGCGGCGATGGCCGATTACGACCTGGACGGCGAGCATCCGAGCATCCAGGCGGCCTTACTGCATTATGGCATCGACGCCGATTTGCTCGATGCTTGCCTGAAAGCTGCTGAAACAATCATCGACTCAAATGAGTTCAACCGTTGGCCGTCCGTGCCTGTGCGCGGATTCGGTCCCGGCGTGAAAGGTTTCCACTAATTATGAAATCCAGTGTAGCGCGCATTCCTCAGCGCTTTGGCGACAAAATCCGGATGACGGCGAGCTGTATTTATCACCACGCATTAAGGAGGACGATTTATACACAGTTTTTCGCTTTTTCGGGGGCAGGGTGAAGGCCCCCACGCGAAAAACTGTGTATAAATCTTGTTGCTTTAAAATGGTGTCAGATCCACCGGCCAGGCCGGGCTATTCTGTCACCAAGGACAGAAGGCAAGGTGCGGCGAAACCGCGCTGATTTTTGATAAAAGCGGGTGCTGTGTCCCTGATGTCATGCCTGATCCGTCGCAATGGGACGAGGGCTTGCGTAGTGTGCTCCACAGCTTGCCAGAAAACCCGGCTAATGCGGTCAAGGGGCTTTCGCGGCATAAACCGTTCTCTCCGCTGCGCTGCGTTCACTATTTATTCCACGATCCCCTTGACCGCGCCGGGTTTTCTGTCAATCTGTACGCACCGCAAGCCCTCGTCCCATTGCGACCGATGCCCCAGGTCAAGCAAGGGGTGTTCCTCATCCCAGATAAGGTGCGGCGGAGCCGCGCTTTATTTTGATTTCCCGCTTCACCCTGAACCCTTGCTCCCGATGCACTTTTCATGCCAACAAATTACATTAAGTTATTGAAAGAATAATGAATATTTTATTTTGACAAGCAAAAAAGCTTGACATGATAAGCGAAAACCGGGATAATAGGCTCATGGTTTCGAGGTAAGGCCCGAAGCCAGCAAGGCCACTTAAATCACCAAGCTTTTGGAGACAAAATGAAAAACCTAAACCTCAAATTCGTCGATTTCAGCAACAACACCGTACACGCATGTACTGCCGAGACATTTTTAGAAAACGTCGTGTCTGTCGCTGAGATTCTAGACTCCCACCCAAAAGAAATCGATATTTTGCTTTATGCTGGAGATGACTATATGGGGATGACTCGCCATTACAATGGCGGATTCTCTAGGAAATGGCTGTCATCGTTAAATCCAGAATCAGATCAGTCAATTGATGTCCGTGATCGCTATCACCGCATCACCATTATGCGGCAGGCACTCAACGGCGAGTACACCGAAGAGCAAAAGGCGCTCATCCAAAAATACATCGATAACGAATATCACGACGAGAAATACCTGGAGTGTCGGAAATCTGACAGGATGTTCTGTTACAACAACACCATTATCCAGGTGTTTGCTGTTTTTGGGGGAGCCGCTAGGCAATTATTAGCTTTTCATGATTTTGAAACTGGCGACATGATGATGCCAGTTATCGTTGGCGGCAAATGCCTGTGCCGGGATTTTACCGGCGATGAGGGCTCGGCAGGCGGCACGGCGCATTTAGTTTACAGCGCAAAGCGCGGATACTGGTTTGTTTGTGAAATAGACCGATTACCGTGGCTGCATACCGAGGAACTGTCTATGACGCCCGAAGAAATCACTGATCGCATAGTCACCGAAATCGAAATGGGAAGCAATGTATGGTTTCCAAAACCTGCGGGATGGGCATGAACCAGCACTACAAAAAAATCCGTACTATCCTAGCCGCGCTCATGGACGAACCAGCTCTGGATGACATGATATTCAAAGCAATGGAACGGGCTCGGACGCCCGTTTCCAGGTCGCGCCTCCACGGATGGGGCGTGTCACCGGAACATAAACATTATCGACGCATGGCTAGTGATGAATTCGGCGATGTACTGGATGCAGTGATCGGTTATCTGAATGCCTACCGCTGCACCAAATGCGGCCACATTCATGGCGATGACTGGCTGGACGACGGCGAAACCTGCCCAAAATGCAAATTGGTTCAATGATGAATAGTCCGATAGCCGCCGGCTACGCGATGGCGACAGATACAGATCGCCGGCGAGCTGGCCGCGTCACCAATGGCGACAAGTCCAGCCGATCGAGGCGCTTGATTTGTCACCATGCCGAAGGAGCGGCGAAGCTAATTTGTCAAGCAAAAAAGCTTGACAAAGTATGCAGAAAGCCGGATAATAGACTCATGGTTTCGGGAAGCCTCGAAGCCATCCGAAGGCCGGGCAATCCCGCCAAGGCCACATTCAAGGGGTTTTTATGCATACTTTGACCGTCGATCAAAAAGCAATTATTGATTCTGCTCTTTTAATTCTCGCTGGACTGTTCAAAAAACAGGGCGGACTTAACGCAACTTCCGCTGAAGCTGCGAAAGTTTATTGCCAGCTTCAAATCGGACATCTTGAACATGAGGTGTTTGGCGTGTTATTTCTCGATAATCAGCATCACCTGATCAAAAGCACTGAACTTTTTAGGGGTCTGCGTAAAAACGTGTAGAAACAAGACTAAATCATGGTCTGTATTTTGGGCGTTAAATCGTAAAACTATATTGAATTAATATACAACTAACATAAAAGAGTTATTTATGAAGGGTCTGAGTAAAAGCGTAATGCATCATTTCAGGGAGCAGATAGGCCGTATGTTCAGAGGCAAACAAGAAACGGTAGTTAGTGAGACTGACATAGAGGCAACACTCGACCATCTGAGAACCCTACCATACAGGCCATCTTTGCCGGTAAGTTGGGATCGCCTGCGTCTGTTGAATCAATTGCGTGAATCGATTGGACCGCGCCCGAAGATCGACCAATGCTTCGGCGTAGCGCCTGGCGTGTTCGCCATTGTTAAGCCGTTTGGCGTTGATATTATCTCACACGATATTATCTCACACGGAGAAACTGATGGGCGGTTTCAGGTCTGGCTGCTGATCCGGTCTTGTGGCACCGACTTAACTCGAATCACGAGGCTGTGAGCTATCCCGGCGTAGTAATAATAAAACACTTAGGAGCATGAGAAATGTTTGAATTTGAAGACTTTGGCGAAGTAATAAAGTTATTTGCATCGTGTATGATCTTGTCATCCGCGATGCCCGCGTACTGGTGGCTTGTAAGAGGAGAATATATCCTAATTCAAATGCTGCGCACACAAGATGGGTGGATGTACTTTGCGACGTGTTTCCTGGTGTCTGTGATGTTTCGACCGGTCGTTAATCGACTCGTGCGCCCTGGAGCCGCCTAAACTAATCCAGATACATATTAGGTGTCGAATTTCCACATGAGGATGATAATTCGTAAAAGTGCATTTTCAACACGATTTTACGCTTACCCCTTTTTAGAGGTACGATCGATGGGGCTTCTGTCTATCCGAGGGAAGTGGCTAAAGAGGCGCTTTATGCTAACGCGGCTGCGATTATCGCGTTCCACAATCACCCTTCGGGCGTGGTGGAGCCTAGCCAGGCTGATCGTCTGATCACAGACAAATTAAAACAAGCGCTTCATCTGTTCGATATTCGCGTGCTGGATCACATTATAGTAAGCCATCAAGGAACATATAGTTTTGCCGAGCACGGCCTGCTGTAGTTGCCTCAAAGGGGCTGGTTATCCCCGCCCCTTTTTTTGAATTTTACTTTCGAGATTTATATTATGGAAACCAGACCTTTTTATGATGTTGGCGGATCGTTGCCGTCATCGTTAGACTCTTTCAGCAATCGGCCTTGTGCTTTGGTATTCAGCAACGCCGGTTATGTGCCGCCCACGCCGCAAGAAGTAGATCAATTAATAAAACTCAAGGGGTGGTCGCAAAGCCAAGCAGCGGCGCTTGTCGGTGTTTCATTTCATCCGAAAAAGGGTTCATCAACTATCCGCAAATGGCGTTCTAATCCTGATTCTGATGATTTTAGACCGATTCCGTATTCCGCTTGGCGTTTACTTTTGATTTACGCCGGTGTTGTGTCTGTTGATGATGGTTTGGCGGCTTTGAATCGCCTGTCAGGTGATTTTTCCGAGTGAAACCAATCTCAGGCTTTACTCCGCTCGACCGAGAGAAATGGGAAACGATGACCAGGCAGGCGAGTGAAAACTGGGCCAATGAATACCCAACGGGCAAGCGGTACGGTGTGAGGCGGTTGGATGGCGGTGCGTGGGACAGATCGACAAACTACGGATGTTATTCGACTCTCAAACAAGCTTTGCACGTTGCTGAGGGGTTGCGGTAATAGTTACATATAGAGGAAAAGAAAATGAAGTTATTTTTATTTGCGTTCTTGTTTTTCTCAGGCTTATTTGGATTAATATTTTATGGGTACTGGGGGTATACCACCCCATGGATTTTTGCGGTGTCATTGATTTTCCTGTGTGCAGGCCTAGTAATAGGCATTACTATGCCTGTGCCGGATGATGGAGGAAAAAATGAGCAATAAAGAATGGATTGCACACGCCTACCCGTTGCAGCAAGTAACGATCAAGTTACAGGGCACGCGCCACAGCGACAAAGCCGCCATCGTCGGCCAGCTTGAAACCGTGCTTGCACGGCTCAAAGCTGGCGACACGTCCGGGCAAGATCATGATGACGATTTCGGCTATGTCTTCGAGTACATCCAGGCAGCGCCCGGCCCCTCATTCTTCGATGAGCCTGCCGGCTCCAGTAGGTGAGTAATCGTAAAATTGCGGAATTATGTAGCAACTGCACAAAACTTTAAGAGGCTATTATGAAAACAATATTAAAGCGCGATAAGCGCAAATCTGAAGCTCTGTCATTGCAAGGTGCGGCTAGGGTTAGTTACTTTTTTGGGACATGCTGTTTTTTGACGTTTATTTACAGTTTTATCGTAGCGGAACCATCAGCGCTTGATGCTTTCACTCGCACATTGGAAAGCTATCATCATGAGTTCGTTAAAAGTGGGCGGTGGTTTTTTTTCCTAGGTTCATTTGTTTTTGTGGGCTTAGGTTCGTTTAGTGTTAATAAAGCTAATCATATTTAATTAATATAGGGGTTTAAAAATGGAAATGCTAATAGTTTTGAAATTGATATTTACTGTCTGCACAATGTTTATTTGCGCAGCGCTTGTTGTCAGAAATATTACGTTTTATCGAATTTCATGCACCGCTGCCCTTGTCTCACTGGCATTATCACTTTTGTTAGAGCGCGGCCCGCTCATCATGCTTGAATGGTTGTCATTGGGTGCAGTAATTATCCCGATGATTCTGTTTGCAATCATGAAGATGGGCACCAAATTAGTGTGGATAAAAACACTTAGCACATTCCCTGGAGAGCCAGGGACGCCGCCAAGCCGAATTACTCTTGCTGGAACCTACCGATTTTTATGGACGTTATGAGGTCATTAATTCTTAAATGAATGTTTACGCTTACCCTACGATATAAGCAATGAGCGCAAATGATTTACGCTCATTGTTCGCTTAATTAGTCATTTCGTAACGGCCGGCTGTCCCTGTCATGGTTAAATATAAAAATGTACCGTTCGAGAACTGACCTACGGCGGTTGATACCTGTAGGCCATAGATCACATTTGCGCCGGCATGAGCTGAACGGCAAAACTCTTGAAGGGATTCTTCCCATTCGTTGCGATTGCGTTCAAGCATATTTCGGATAATTCCCTTTTGAGAAAGTTCAATCTGGGCGTTGTATATCAACACACCGTAGGTTTCCAAAAGGCGGCAGTTTGCGGGTAGGTTTTCTGTTGTTAAAACAAGCATAGTTCTTCCTTATTGATTAAAAAAACTCTATGTCTACGCGTCGGTTCAGGGCGCGACCAAATGAGTTGTAATTATCTGCAACATAATCGCCGGCAGATAGGTAGTTTACAGAAATCTTTGTAGCAGGTATTCCGTGCGCCACGAGATAATTCAACGCGGCTTGCGCGCGCATGAACGCGATGCGTTCATCGCCTGGACTTGTGTGCTTCCCATCTGTGCGAGCCCTGACTTCTATGCGGCTGATGTCTGCAATATTCATTGCAAATCGCTGAATCTCAATTTCTTGAGACTCAGTTGGTTGGATAACTGCTGAGTTGTAGGAGAAGTTGATTGTGATGGTTTTCGATGTCGGTAGATGTTTTGGTGCAACGGTAGCTGGCAAAGGCACAGGATGATATTTAAGTTCGGCAATACGTTTTCTGACTTCTTTGTCATTGTTGATGGATGTTCGATCGGAGCCGTCTACAGTTGGCGGCTGCGGTGGTGATCCAGCGCAAGCGACAAGCAACGTGGTGTATGAAATAATTACCAATTTATACATTATTGAACCTATTTATTGTTATTTACGACAACCATAAGTATACATATTGGTAATCATTTAGTACAGAATTTGTACTGGATTTTATGCGTTCTGAATCTCAAATGGGGATCGTCGGAAGCCGTTGCGTATACGCCCGCCGGGGACGGTTTCTCGGCGAGTTGGTGAACGAAATCAGTCATTCGTTCGCAGGTATTGGTAGAGCGTTTCCCGGCTAATACCATACTCGCGGGCCAATTTGGCTTTCTGCTCGCCGGCACTGGCTCGCCTTTGTAATTCTTCTATTTGCTCAGTCGATAGCGCTTTCTTGCGCCCCCGGTATGCGCCGCGCTGTTTGGCCAGCGCAATGCCTTCGCGCTGCCGTTCGCGTATCAGCTCCCGTTCGAACTCGGCAAACGCCCCCATGACCGAGAGCAATAGATTCGCCATCGGCGAATCCTCGCCGGTGAACGTCAGACATTCCTTGACGAACTCGATACGCACGCCGCGTTTGGTTATCTGCTGTACCAAGCGCCGCAAGTCATCCAGATTTCTCGCCAGGCGGTCCATGCTATGCACGACGACCGTATCGCCCTCTCGAACAAAAGCAAGCAGTTCTTCTAAGGCGGGTCTTTCAGTGTCTTTGCCGGAGGCCTTATCGGTAAAAACCTTACTAACCTCGACCTGTTCGAGCTGGCGTTTCGGGTTCTGGTCGAACGCGCTGACTCTGATGTAACCGATACGATGCCCTTGCAAAATGATCCCCAAAAAACCAAATGTGTCAGGTTGAACTCTATAGCCTTTGGCGGCATGTGTCAATAATTACAAATATACACTCTATCCTGACGCCAAAATAGCGCACAGCCTGACATCAGGTTAGGGTATACTTCATTCTGACGCGCTTGACAGGTCATCAGTTTATCGCGCATTCCAAATCGGCAAGCTGGCGATGTAATTCTCGATGGATATTAGCAATGGCGTTGATTAACTCGACTGTCGCCAATACATCACCGGTAGCGGAGTGTGCGGCACCAGTCCATGTCACACCAGCTTCATAGGTTGCATTTATAAGCGATATAGAGCCGTAACTATTCGTTGCGCCGAAGGCGTCGGCTGACAAATACATCGCACACCTTGTATCTATGTCATTCCACCAATCAGAGGACAATGCAAAAGCCTCGCAGGTTTGCAGGATCATACGGCTATCAAATTCTTCATTGAATATGACCACCATGCGACCATCAACCAGGTTTTTGAATTCGTTTATCACGTCGGGCCATGAGGGTGCGCCGGAAAGCGCTTCCTCGTTGTAACCATGTACGTTTATCGCATCGGGTTCAATTTGTACCGTTGGTTTGAGTTTCGTTTCAAACAGCACGTTACCAAATCTGTCGGCAATCGCTAATTCGACGATTTGCGCGTCGTAACCAAGGCCTGTCGTTTCGCTGTCAAGAAAGAGGCAATCGGCATCAAGCCAACTAAGCGCTTTTGCCCCGGCCCTGGCCTTATGACCGCGAAGTTTACTTTTAAGAGCTTGAATCGCCCTCGCCCTTAATTGCTTTGACGTCGGCTCTTTTTGGGTGACTTCCCGAATAGGTATGCAGTCCGCTACTCGGTAAAGTGGGCTTTTGCCACCGTACCCGTTTTTGACGACTTTGACGGGTACGGCGTCTGACTTTGGTTTTAGTTTGAATTCATCACGAAGGCGGCTTTTTGAATAATATTTATCGGCGTCGAGTGCCGTTTCCCGGATCGCCGTTAGATCGTCATTCCCTATTTCACCGTCCATAAGTGTTTCAATTGTTACAGTCAACGCTTTCACCATCTATGCAGTCGCAATTAACGACCTATGTTTTTCGGAAAATCGCAAATAGCGTTCATATTTACAAGAAGGGTTGGAGGATGGCTTATGCACAGTTTTTCGCTTTTTCGGGGGCAGATTGAAGGCCCCCACGCGAAAACTATGCATAAGCCTTGTTGTTTTAAAATGGTGACATACCCACTTTTCTTACCTAGTTCGCTCAGCGTTGCGCTCAACAGGAGGTCGTGCGCGGTCGGGTTGTTGTGTTGTACTCGGCGCTGCCTTGTCGTACATCGGCACCGTGGGCACTTTTCCTATCTTGCTGCGCTCGTCTAGCTGCTGGTTAATCGCCTTCATGGCGGCCTCGCGTTGCGCAGGGTCATTGAATTTCTTATTGATAACCTCGGCGGCGACTGCTTCGACCACCTTCTGCCTGTCCGATTTCTGGACTTCCCATGCGTTACGGTTCGTCTCGATTTCTTTCGAGCCAATGACTTTACCCGTCTTGTCACGCTCTAGCGTTGTGACTGTCACTGGCTGCTTGCCGCGAAACTCCAGACGAATGTCGTCGCCGGTATGCGTCTTGCTAACGGCTATCGCTCGCTTCAGATCGACGCCCCATACAGTTTCTTCGCCTTTGTCGGTGGAGAGCTTCACGAAATAGTTCGGCTTCTCCTTTGGATCGTAGTTGTAGGGCGCCTCTCCGTGCTCCAGGATACGACCCGCGTAGGCCCGTAGGGCTTCGCCAGCGGTCTTCTCTGGTGCTATCGGTGACTTGCCTTTGTCTGCGGCTTGCTGCGACTCTTGGCGGCGTTCCTGGGGCGGTGCGTTGTCATGTTCGGTCTTTTGGGGTTTCTGTTGGCGTTCGTGATCCGGCTCCCGCTCTACGGTGTTTTTTGATCTCCGTTCAAGTCGGGTGTTCAGCTCCTTCAAATCCTTTTCCTGAGGGATGAAGCCTCGTACTTCAAGGCCGCGCAAGCTGGCTTCCATCCAGACTTCACGTTGGAAATCAGGATGTCCAGACACGCGGATCGTCTTCCAGCCTTTGGCTTCGGCCATTGTCGCCATTGCATGCGCGACGCGTTCATCATTTGACGCCGACACCATACGCGGGCCTTTATCGGTGAATGCAACTTTATTGGGTTGGTCCTTGAAATGGAACTTATTGCCCGAGACATGGAATTGATGATGAACCTGATCGATCATTTCCGCTTGCCGATTCTTCTCTCGTTCGGTGGAATTCTGACTATTGTAGTCTGACTCTGCACCGACACGTTCAGCAAGCCGGTTCTCGTCGTTTTGCTCGTTCACCTTCTCCGAAAGATTTTCGAACTTTATTCTCTTTCCTTCGGCTTGCTGTCCGAGTTGATCTTGCTCATATTTATGCCGCTCGATTTCACGCATGCGGTTTACGCGCATTTTGGCGTCTTCCACGTCAATTTGGCGCTCTGGTTCGTGCTGTACTACATTTTTTTCGACGGGGACAATAGTTGAAACTTGCGCCCATTCCGGCGCATGGTCAGTCCATAGTTTCGCTGCTTTTTCATTATCAACATTCGAAAGGTCTTTAAGATCGTTATATAATTTTGGATCAAGAATAGGCGGAGTTGATAGATCGTCAGGTTTCGCTTTTTCCCAATTCACGCCTTGTAATCGCTTGTTCACTGATTTTTCCAAGGCTTCGAAATAGCCTGTGCGGAATTCTTTCGCACCTTCGATGTTTTCATTCGGCATACTCTTCACTAGACGTTTCTCGCCGTTTGCGTCATTGCCGTGAATTTCTATATTGGCGAAAAACCGGCCTACCTTCCCATTATCCAGCGTTTGGACAACGCTCGGGCGTGTTGTTGCATCGGCCTCGAAGTAGGCCGCACCGGCCGCGTGCGCTGATTTGTATTCGTTCGTTTTGCCCGAGCCTTGCTCGGTTATAAAATATGATGTAGTCATGTCGATTTCCTTTATCGTTCGATGCCTTTAGTGGACTGTTCTGGCGTTTGAGTTGCCGGTTTGATGGCTTGCTTTTGTGGTGACGTATCACGCTGAAACGCCTGTTGTGTTACTGCTTCCATATGTTTCAAGAATGCTGTGCGTTGGCCTGCATGTTTGATATTTTCGGCCGCGTATTCTTGGGCCTTAGCGATAATAGTTTCCGGCGTCATGCCTTCCTTTGGTTTAGAGGCTTGCGTTTTTTCTCCTTGCGCGGCCGTCGTTTCTTTGGCCTTGTGCGGGTATGCCTTCGCTCGGTCGCCGGTGTAGTGAATCTGAACATCGAAGCCGTTCATGCGCTTTTGTTCGTCCAGTGTCGCCAGGGTAGGGCCTTGCAACTCTACCTTGTCCTTGGGATGCACAACCGCGTAACTGCGATCCTTGCCCACGGCCTGTACGATAAATTTGTCGTTGTTCAGAATAACCGGACCGTAGTAGCTGCCGTTTTCTTTGGCTGACGAAATTCCGGCGCGCCTTTCCTTTCCTTTTTCATCTTTTTGTGTATTGCCGTCGGCGTCTTTAGGTGAAATTTTGTTGATTGCATAGTCCCTGACTTCCTTCGGGACATCCTCAATCTTCATGAGGTAATCGCCAACAGCGGGGCGTTGGTTGGTGCTTTTGCCGGCTTTGGAATCGGCGGAAGGGGTTTGATTGCGGTCATTCATTGTAAAGGCTCCTAGTAAATTAAAAAAATGCCACTTACGGTAAAGTTGCTCTTGGGCTGCGCCCGTATTAAGTGCCGGCCGATAAACTGGCCGACACAGAATTCAATGCCTATGTCTTTAATCGTCATTTTGATTAGAATAAATAGGCTTGTCAAGAATGCTCAGATCGAGTATTGGCCTTGTTGATTCCGGCGCATGGTCAACTGGTGCAAGTCCTTCCATTTCATCCAATATTGCCAGCATTTCCGCATCATCCGGTAATTCATCATCGCCTGGATAGAATGTATCCATCATGCCGGCGAGTTCTTCGTCAGTTGGTTCATTGAGCAATGCAATTTCATCCCAATGGTCATGACCAACGGCGTCGGCATCATCTTTGGCGTCTATCAATTCGATTGTGTTGCTTTCCGGTTCCGGAACGGCATAACCCAGGGCCGCATCAAGAGCAGCATCGAGGTCCGACAGATCATCGATGGCATCAATGCCGATGTCTGGATGTGCATCGAGGGCGGCGAGTTCATCATCGCTTGGCCGCTCTCCGGTCCAGTCATCGTCGATATCCTCGTTTTCGTCGTATTCATTAACTGCATCGAGGGCGCCAAAGAAGTCATTTACAAAACCTTCGACTAGCTCGGGGTCCAACCCATCACTTTGGGCGGCCACGGTCAGCGCGGACGTATCCAGGGCCAGCTTGCGCAGATCAATACCCGTGGCTACATCATCGGTTGTCATCGCGCGAATGCGCGATTGCACAACGGCATCGTGTAAATCGAGGTCGAGCGATGGAACAGGCGAAGCTAGTTCGCCCGATCCCCAAACATCTTCTAGTTGCTTCTTGCTTGGCAGCTTACGCCCCAGGCGGGCGAGTGTTGGTGATACAGATTTAAGCCGATCCATAAAGGCCGGATCAGCATAGTAGGCGATCTTTTCGCACAGAATAGGTTTCGTGTTCTCAATAGATATGATTTGCTGACGCTGGCTCATTTCTTTGAGTTCCTGGGGGAGCATTAACGGCCGTTTCTGGTCCGATTCCGACTCGCTGCGGTGGCCTGTACCACTGAGTTGCCGACTTGTCGATTTGCCCTTGAAAGTCTCGTTGCCGAGCATTTCCGAATATTCGTTTGCGTCGCGTTGCTCCCGAGGTGTATAGAGAATTTGACACGCATGGTTCGTTACGAAGGTCCGAGCATTTTCTCGCCCATAACCCTTAGGCGGTTCTGATTCCAATTGTCCTGGTGATTGAATAATAGTCAGCAGGCGCAAGCCATAGCCGGCCATATATGAGTTTGCCTTGTCGATAATACCGATTCTGCCTGGTGCTGTGAATTCGTCGGCCAAGATCAAGCATTGATATTTCAATTGCGGCGTCGAATGGAGCAATTGATTTGTATTCAGGTTTACGAGCTGCGTAAAAAAAAGATTGATCAGCAGCCTCGCCTCGGCCAGCTTATTGGCTGGAATGCCGAGATATATCGACATGCGTTTTTTCCGCACGTCCCGCAAATTGAAATCGTTCGCACTGGTTGCCGCATCAACGATGGGGCTTGCCCACATCGTCAACGGCACATTGAACGTCGCCATGATGCTGGACAGTGTGTTATCTGAGGTAGATGTGAATCGGTTCAGTGCATCGACGCATTCCATCGACAACGGCGGCAATCCCTCGCCGTCCCAATGTGTAACAGGGACCAGTGTTTTTGTTACCTCGCCGGTTTCCTGATCCACTTCCTCAACCTCGCGGAAATTCCGTTCGGTGATAATTCCTTGCAGATACTCCTTGACCGGTAGCCCTTTACCTGATGATTGGCGAAGTAGCTCGCCTATCGTGCGTGGCAGGGCTGGTGTTTCGCATAGGTAAAGCGTTAATCCTAGAAATAGGTTTCTGGCTGCATCATCGAAAAATGCTTCACGGCCTTCGCCCGGATACAGCGAATAGCCAATTGCCAGGATGTCCGTTACCCGCATACGAGGGTCATCGCTGATATAGCCTAGTGGGTTGTAGCGGTGTGTCTTCGCGTTCAGTGGGTTGCCTTCGGCATCTTCCGCTACCGAAAAAGGGTTGAACAAGTAAACTTGCTGTCCCCACTTCGCTCGGTACTTTGATGTTATCAGGAAGTTTTCGAGCTTCACATCAAGGCCTACTACCGATTCTGGCCAATTGAGCAAATTGGGTACGACTATGCCTACCCCTTTCCCCGATCGCGTCGGCGCGGCGAGAAGAACAAACTGCATGCCACCGAACATTAAATAATTGTTCTTCCATTTACCGACGATGATCCCGGTTTTATCGAACAAGCCGGCTTTGGCAATTTCGCCTGTATTGGCAAAGCGTGCCTCACCATACAGCGTGCGGTCTTCGCGCATTGCTGCAATCACCAACGCAATAGGCAGGCCATAGGCGACCACGGCGGCAACGATGCCGCTCACCTTGAGCCTTTTCGCTATCACCGGATCGTCCTGGTAATACTGCCAGTATATCCACCAGGTCGAGAAGTCCGTTTTACCGAGCGGACTTGTCTTCGAAAATAGAAAAAAAAGAAAGCCGGACAGCCAGATCACGGCGGCTGTAGCCGCAATAAAGATCACTATTCCGAATAGCCATTTCATCCAATTAGGTGTTTCCATCGATTAATTCCTACTGAGACTGTGGCGAAGCCGCCTTTTGCCCTTTCTGCCCGGAAGGGCAAAAAGGGGCGGTGTGTAAACTGGGTTTGGGGTGTATTGTGGGTGAGGTTTTGGTGACAGCTTTGTGCGATCGAGCAGAGGCATTTGTCGCCATTGCTTTTTAGCTTTTTACTCAGTTGGGGCGGGCGCCCGCTTTAGTTTAGGCTCATACCAAATTTCGGTAATGTGGCGGCCTAAATCGCCATCTACATCGTTATGAACATGAATCACCACGTCCACGACCATGTAAAGCAGTCGCCGGATAACCGCATATGGCAAGGTGCGGCCCTGTCTGTTTTGTAAAACCATCAAAGCCAAACGCTCGAAAGTCAATTCGGCCGAACCGGCGTGGCAACTTGTTATGCTTCCGCCGTGGCCTGATGCGGCCACATTAATAAAGTCGAAGGTTTCTCCGCCACGCAGCTCGGCCAGCATGATGCGCGTCGGTTTCATCCGTAAACAACTTCTCAGCAGCGCCGCCGCCGTAACCGGGGCGTTTTCTTCTTCCTTCGCTTCGCTCGGATAGAACAAATGAACGTGGTTCGGATGGTTCGGCAAAAACAGCTCAGGCACATCTTCGATTGTAATGATGCGATGATCCTGCGGAATCTCTTGCATCAGTGCTTTCATGAAGGTTGTCTTGCCTGAACCAGTTTCCCCGGCGACGACAATTACCTTTTCAAGCTGAATTGCACGTTTGATAAAACCCACGTAATCATGCAATTCCTTGAGTCTCATTAACTCCATTTCGTCGGGACTTAGTTCGTGACTGATAGGCCGGATATGTTGAAAAAAGTTTTGTTTTGTGTAGTCATCCAGAGTTCGTACAGTAAAAGATGGCTTGCGGATCGTGACAGAAAGGGTTCCATGCTCGCATGCCGGAGGCATAACGATTTGTACGCGCTCGCCGCCCGGCAGAATCGCCGACAGAATTGGCCGTACATCCGATACTTCATTCGCGGAAAACTTAGCGACAGCCGTTGCAAGTGAGCGCAGATGCTCGAACGTGAGAGCTGGCACATCATGCCGCTCCCACTTACATAGTCGTTCGACCCACACTTCGCCGGGTCGGTTGACGCATACCTCGGTTATTTCCGGGTCTTGCATCCAGTCTGTAAGTGGCTCCAGGTGGAAAACGACCGATGTTGCGCGATTCAGTGACGACGCGAGATATTCATTTATTGGTTGCTGCAACATCGTACACGCTCGAAAAGTCCAGATCACGAGCAATGTAAATGCCCACTTGTTCGCCTTGATTTTTGTAAAGGGTAGGCGGGATATTGATCGTCCCCTTTAGTGCTTCTGCTGCCATGCTTTGAGTCGCGTCGCCGGTGTTGCTGAAATTTAACGTATTTTGGTTGCTGCCGCTGCCTGCTTGATACGAGGCGTAGCGCGCAACGTCATCAACTAAACTTAGCATCAGTGCCGCCCCAAAGCGTTCCCAGAAATGATTATCTACCCAGCCAGGAACGCCCGCGGCGCCCAGGGCGTCTGTGCCCGGTGAATCCAAATTTATAATGACGCCGTTAGGTGTTTTGATGCGTGACCACAGCACGTATATGCGCCGCTGTCCTTGGCGTATATTTGATTTGTATTCTCCAGACACGGTAGAGCCGCGTTCGATCAATAACAATTTCCCATTGTCGCTATAAATGTTGCGTGTGACCACGCAAGCTGTCATTCCCGGTACAGTACTAATCAGCTTTGTTTGTAGTGCGCAGTCAATGAAGCTTCCTTTCGCTAAAATAAAATTCCGATTGCCTAAATGCCCAGCCGAACTGGCTTGTGTTTTTGTTGATGTCAGCATTCCCGTTAAAGCCCCTTCTGGTTCTTCGGTCTTACCGTATGGGCTTACGGAGGCAGCTGGCTGCGCGGCCGTTTCAGTCGCGGTTGCCATCAATGATGAGCCCGACTTGTCTAGGATCGGCACATAGCGAGGCTTTGCTTTATCACCTGCATTGCCAGGAAGAGCCGGGGCACTCGTGGTTGAATTCGCAATCGCCGGCACGACATTAACCGGTGCGGCAGGTTTCGACTCGGGACTTGGCGGTGGATCATTAAACGTGCGAGTCGGCACGGCACTCGTCATTTGCATGTTCTTGGCTTTTGCTGCCTCGGCGTCTCGCTCTGCTTTTTGTTGTTTCTTCCAATAGGCGGCACCGGCACCCAAAGCAACGACTAAGAGCAGTGCAAACAAAATTACGCCACGTTTGGCCGTCGAGGGCGAGTTGTGTTCGTTCACGCTTGGCATGCCGCGTTCGCCATCGAAGGTATCGAGCTCATCAATTTGATTTGATTGATTATTCACGTCTCATTCTCCGATGCTAACCCGCTGAACACCTGGCACAGTGGTTCCCTCATTCGGAGGAATACCGTCCATGTCGTATTGATCGTTGTAAACTCCTACCACCGCATTACCGAGTCGCAGAACCAGTTCGTGCGCTACCCGGTGAATTACAAGCACGTCATTGTCTACATGCGAATTGACAAGGCTTTCGCTCTTATCCGCCGCAACAATAAATACGGCCGGAAAGTCCCGATTATTGGGAAATTTTAGATATGTAAAACGGCCGTCATCATAAGCCATTGTCGGTGCTATACCTTCGGATTCATCGCCAATTTGCATTGAGTATGACCAGTTGCGCGGCTCTGGTTTCCTGTCGAGTTTTGCTTCTGCCGCCTGCTTTGTGGCCGTTTCCTTGGCCTTTGCCATTTCGTCTTCAGGATAACGAAACACGACGCGATAAGCTACGCGCCCGCTATTTCCGCCTGATAGTAGTTTTAAGTCAAAGTCATACAAGCGGCGGGTTGTTGTTACCATAAGATTTGTGTCCCACTTGCCCGGCTCCGGGGTCATGATAACGGTTTCTTGTCCTTGGCTAGACTTGATCGACTTCGGTTTGGCGAACAATATATTACGGCGGTCGCTGAACTCCCACCCCTGAGTAAAGCCAGACGCGACATCGAGAATTTTTTCATCCGGAGCAAACACAATACGATTTCCAAGTCCAGGCAGCGACCAGATAAGGACAACATCCCCTTCGTTGTAATTGACATATTGGATTCTGTTATCGTACTGCGATCCTTGCGGCAGATCGGCCGCATAAGTGGTCGTTCCGATAGTCATAAATACAGCAATAAGAAGGCGCTTCATTGTGATACTCCCATTTCTGGATCAACGCGATAGCTCAATACTTGGAACCCGAACGGGTTTATCAGTCGCGCGCTTTCGCGAATCATGGATGGATTCCGATACTCATAGGCCACTGTGGCAATCCACTTCGTTACCGTGCCTGGCGAATTTGGGTCGTCAACACGTTTCGTTGTCTTTTTAAAGCGGACGGTGCCGATGCCTTTCCCGTTCGGCACCACACTAACGATTTCCGCAGTAACTCGAACCTGATTCGTGTATTTTTTATCGATAGCGTCTTTGCCTTCAAAGAGTTCTGCGTATTCGGCGCCGACGCGTTGGGACGACAAAAGCCCCACGGTATCGTAATCTTTTTGGATGGTGTACCAATCATAGGTTTCATGCGATCGGACGTATTGAGCAAGCCAATACTTATCCATCACTTCGTCGAAAGCGACTCCCTTCGTATCCATTGCCGTTACAATGTCTGGTACGCCTGTTGCATTGTCTACACGAATAACGTATGGGGTGTTCTCCTTGAGCGGCAGCATCAGAGCTACGGCGCCGATCAATAGTGTGGTGCAAGCCACGGAACTAATCGCAATAGTCCATGCGCGTTGCTCCGATTTCTCAATGAGTTGGATGCGTGACGACTCCCAAGTCATAGATGCTTCATAGGGATTTTCTTGCGGCGGCTTTCTTAGCATGGTTATCTCCCTTCTGGTTTGTCTATGGTTGCCGCTGTTGGCGGCACTTGTTTGTTAATCTGTACTCGCGGTTTCCCATCTAGGGATGGGACAACCGGAGGTGGAGGGTTGCTTGCGCAACCAGTCAAGGTGGCAAGCATGAAAGTCATAATCGATTTTTTCATTGTTTGATGCTCTTATGGTTAAATTGGTAGACCATAATATACCATATAAAAATACCAAAGTATCATATTTTGGTTTTTTAAAGTCAAAAAAAACCGCCCTATTCCTTACAGAATCAGGACGGTTTAGGATTATTCTCTTACGGAGCCGCCAGATGCGCGCCCCCAGTTGCTTTTGCCCAAATTCTCTAGCAAATGCTGGCGATACGCAGGGTTCCATGCCGTATTGCCAGCCGCGAAGTGATTTAGGCGACTAGCTGTAACCTTTTGGCCGGTTCCCAGATCGTGGCGGGTGGTCTGTCGGTTCAGCTCCTTTGTGATAGGCCGAGCCATTTGCCTTAACGTGATTCCGGCCGATGAAACCCCGCCAGCGAGAAATGCTCCCACCTCGAACGCCCTTTGCATTAAATAGAAAACAATGCCACTGATGATCAAAATTTCTAACATGGTTGCAATGGGGTAATCATTGGTGGACGCAAGAACCTTGGCGGTGAGAATGGAAAAAAATTTCACTCCCATGGCCAAAACGGTTGTCACCAGGGCGATTTGCAAAATATATGTCATGACCTGGCCGAACCAGCTATCGAACCATTTCGCTGTGATTTGGCCGAATAGTAGCATTGCGATGAAAAACGGTCCGATGCCAAGCATGATGGTCAACATGGTTTTTGACACGATGACCATCGCGCCTGCAGGTAGAGCGATCAGAATGGTTGCCACGTAAATTATTATTGCGTTGAGCAAATCCCAGAACATCATCCCGGCCTCGTACCAATTTCGTCGTCCCATCTTCGACAACATTGCCCGGCCGATTTCGAAACCATCGGTTACGGCCTGATCGAGTACCTCATACACGGATGTTGCTGATGTGGCGCTGCCCGTAGCCGAGAACGCGTCCGCGATCCCGGTTTCTAGGCCGCGCAGGGCCTCAACAACCCAGCCCATATAGGTTGGGGCACTCAGCGCTAGTCCCCCAATCACCAAATATTTTAATGACAATTTTAAGAAATTTGAGGCCGGCGCCACGATGTAGCCAAATATGAGGAGATAAGCCCATACCGTAAATGTTAGCATCCCTCCATATATGAATACGGGTGTGAACTTGTCTATGACATTGCTAGATGTCCCCTGAACGAAGGCGTTTATGGATTGGTCGATACTGCCGCCGATCCACTGAAAAATGTTTGATTTTACAGCCATTTCATTTGCTTCCGTCAAGGACGTTTATAGGCGCGTGCGTCTCATAGTCTCGCATGTCCAAAATCAATTCATTTGCCGCCGTGCTGGCATTTATGCAGTTTGGTGATAGCGAGTGCTCGCCTGGATTGTTTTTACACGTGGCAAGAATTTCCTTTCGTTCCGATTCGTGGTTTTTATACCACGCTACGGTTTGAACCTGAGACTCGTCTGCGCACCCAGTGAAACTGACTATGGCAATAACGATGGCAGATAGGGTAAGACTTTTCATTTTCTTCTCCCATGGACATTCTCCTCAATGATGCGGCCGAGGCCCTGGCCTTCATTTTCCCGCGCACTGATATAGTCCAGTCCGTAGGTTAGTTCATCGTTGGTGATGATACCTAGCGCGGCGACCGTGCGCAGCGCACTTTCTACCGATCCGACCCAACTACCGACAAAACGCTCGCCGGAATCGCGCAATATGAACATGCTTCCGGCCAGGAAACAGATTGATAAAAAAAGGGCAATGTTTGTTGAGATTGGTTCTTTGGGAAAAACGATGTCTGTCCAATCGGCAGCGGCCATAAAAAATGGCATCATAAAAAATGTTGCGGCGACAGTATCGCCGTGAACCATATCCGGGGCACGGCGGCCCACTTCGCGTGTGTAGCCCATCCGATTTATACATGCGTAAAATCGCCACATGAATATAAGGGCAAAACCGGAAATAGTTAGTATTGGAATGTGAATTAATGTTTGCATTGCAATTTCCTGGTTATTGTTGGTCATTCAAATTAATCAGCTTATGCGTTTCATATTCGCGATTATCCAGAACAATTGCGTTAGATTCCGTTTGGCGCTGTTGTTGAATGCGGTCTTCTGCCTGGGCCACCATTTGGTAAAGTTGCAACTTCGTTTGCTCATTCTCAATCATCGCTTGCTCGGCCGCGATCCGCCCTTGCAGCTCAGCGATGGCCTTGGGGTCCGATGTCTCATCGATTTGCGTCATGAGCTGGTCGATTTGTTTCAGTCTGCCCTTTGCTTTGTCGTAGGCATCGAGGGCGAACGCCTTGTCCTGTGCGCCTTTGACGGCCTGCGCCTCGCAAATCTTACGTTGATCGTCTACGGCAAATTGCGCGCAAGAATCAAAAATTTTGTTGTTGTCATAGAGGTTTTGCGCCCGACCAGTCAGGCCCTCATAGCCGCCGCTTTTCACGGCGTCATAGACATCTTGCCAGTCGCCGGGCAAATAATCCCGCAACGAGGGATCATTCATGATATTTCCCATGCCGCGCGAACCCGTCAAGCTATTGTATGTGTCTTTTAGTTGGGTCAGTTGATTTCCCATTGCTTCCAATTGACTGCCCCAACTTAAAGCTTGTGCCGCCCACCCGGCGGCTGTCGCTGACGTATGACCTGGGTCGGTAACAATTTCCTGGGCATTGATGATGCCCGCAAATAATGCGGTCAAAGCAGTCACGATGATTTTTTTCTTCATTAGTATTTACCTTTCTTGAGGTTTAGAGGATGTTACGCGCGCCTTACGGCGTTCGTGGAACACAGGAACCCACACTTCCGGGTCTTCGCCGACTTCGGCGATAATGTCATCGAGCAGTTCGACGTTATCGGAGCTGCCCGATAAAATAGCGAGTTCATCATCAAATCCGGCAAGATCGAGCTGGCCTAACATGGATTGATGTCCTTGTTTAATAATAAACATCCTGCTTTCTTCGCCCAGGCTCTTGATAATATCAAACTCGGCGGGTGTGCATTTAAAGCCCTCTGTATATTCGGTAAAGTCGGCCTTGGGGTTTGGCAAATATATTTCTGTTGCGCATTGCTGTACTAGAGCTGATGCAATTTTCGACTGTAACAAGCTGCTTGGCATTTGTGTTGCGAACACACCGAGGCCGTTTTGCTTACGGATCGTCAACTGTTTATTACCGGCAAACTCTGCGAAAGCCTCGTCATCAACCCATTTCCACGCCTCATCCATGTAATAGACGAAACGGCGCCCGTCGATAATTGAGTCCATGCGGTGCAACAAATACATGGAAATAGGTGTTCGAACATCCACATTGTCAAGGAAGTGCGTACCGTCGAAACCGTAATTTGTGTGGGTACTAAAGTCGATTTCATCTTTCGGGTTATCCAATACCCACCAAAATGGCCCACGCTTGCCAAATCCATCATCGACACACCAACGCGCAAGGCGTTTCGCCACGCTGTTTTCGCGATCTTCCTTATCGACGCCTTCGGTGATGTTTTGCAACACTATAGATAGTCGGCGCACTTCACGCGGCATGCGCATGACTGTCCTTACGGCGTGACTGATTCGTGCATCGTCAGACGTGGTAACACGCTCCCCACCGGCAGACACAAGAACATGAATTAGCTTTTCCAGGAAAAGAATGTTCGTCTCGTTCGCGTCTAATTGGAGTGGATTGAAACCGGTCGGCTGTCCGTTCTTAATGGCCAGGTATTTCCCACCAATGGCCCTAATCAACAATTCAGCGCCTCGATCCTTGTCAAAGAATACGGTTGTAAAGCCAACAGGTGAGTTGGTCTTAAATTTCTGTGTTTGGCACAGGAGTATATTCATGAGCACCGTCTTACCGGCCCCGGATTGGCCGATAATACGGGTATTGCCGAGCACCTTTTTATCATAGGCGTCTTCATCGCCTTTTGAATAATGGTAATTGAGGTATAGCGGTTGGCCGGAAGGCGTCTTGAGCAGCGTCACCGCTTGGCCCCAAGGGTTACCGTCACGCTTTCCTGCGCGGAAATTGTGAAAACCACTCAGGCCTGCAAAGTTTTTGCTAGTCAAGCCGGCCATGCGTGGCCTGTACGTCCAATTGCAAGGCAATTGGGCATAATATGTTGCATCAGTTGCGGTTGCAACGATAGCGGCAAGAAAGCCTCGATTCTGGATGATTGTCATTGCCGATGTCGTGTTACGTCGCACCCGCTCGATATCTTCACCGAAAATCATCAGCGAATAATGGTATTCGCCCATGACGAACTGCCCTTGTACCAGTTCGTCAATGGCTTGAGTGATTTCCACGATTTGTGTCGCGCTTCCATCCTCTGAGTTCATTAACTGGCGTTGCTGCCGTTCTAAGAACTCCTTTCCGTCGCGCTTGGTCATGAAGCTAAACGATTGTGTGATGATGTATTCGTAATCCTCATACATCAATTCGTTCAGAATGCCCGGCTCGGTGTGTGCCGCGTAGTCTTTGAAGTCAATGGCTTGCGCAAAACGGCGCTTTGTCGGCGAGCGCACTTCGATAGTTTCGGCGCCCACAAAGACCCAAGCGGTGCCCAGGTATTCATTGATAGGTCCATTCGGAACCCGCACCTTCTGCCACTCGCCAGACACAAGAAAATTCAAAAACTCCAGCGCTTGCGAGCACAAAGCGCCGTTTTCGTCCGTGTAAGTGGTTAATGCCTCGATACCACGCTTATCATCGGAACCGTAGCGCCTCATGCTGGATTCGATTTGGTAGCCTATTTCGTCCAGCTTGCGGATTGCCGCGCGCTGATCATTCAGGATTTCCTTCATGCTACGGCGTGCGGACTTCGTAAAAGCCTTGCCTACTCGTGATGGAGTCGGCCGATAGATCACGGTCAAATACAATTCGTTCGCCATCATACGATAACCGGCAAATGAATCGTAATATTTGCGATCCAGGTCGCGGCAAAAGTCGTTGTCAAACGTGCCTTTCAATCTGTCTGATGTGCGACGGCGCACGTTATGCGTCCATAGTGCGACATGATCCGATGCAATTGATCGCAGCATGGTATTAAGTTGATCCTTGCGCAGCAGGATTTCATTGGGCTCGGCCGTTTCGAAGCTGATGCCGGCCACCTTCCAGATACGCAGGAAGTCGCCTTGTGTCGTCACGATAATATCCGGGGACACATGGCTAGAATATGGGATAAAGGGCGCAACGGCCCTTTCGTTATTCAGTTGTTCAAAATATTTCGGTTTCAGCATGGCAGACATAATTTTCTCTCATGTGCGCTTGGTGAAGGCAATCGGACTATAGGCTGATGCCTTCCAGAACTTGCCATTGCGATTGCGGTTGATAACGCGGAACCAGAACTTGTGCCATAACAAGCGGAATTGTTGGTCATCGGTTGCGGCAATAATTCGCATTGTTATCACAATTGGAATTAGAGTGAATGCAATAAGGATTGAAAACCACACACTTAACAACACGACAAACCCAATGACTACCGCTAATGGCACCAATGGAACACCGAACATCATGGCGGGGCGGGTGCAGCCTTTAAACAGCGGGTCGCGTGGATCAGCATCCATTGGTGTCATCATGGCTTATGCTCCTATTACGACAACAGATAGTTGGCAAGCTCGGCCGCGCCGCCGATCAACAAGCCGCCGGCCAAAATCTTGCCGATTTCTGCGATGTCCGCATGCTTGAACAGGAACTTATAGCCCGCCCAGATAATGGCAATTGTTACGGTTGTGATCGATACGCCGCGCAGTACGGCTAGCACGTTATCCATAAAGGTGTTTACTTTGTCCAAACCACCGATGCCGCCGGCCTCTGCCAGTGCCGGACCGGCCACAAAAGTCGCGGCAAAGGCAAGAAGTACGAGCAGACCTCGATTGAAAACTCTGTTATTTGTATTGTTCATTTCTAAATCCTGTAGTTAATAATGTTGTACCGAATTAGCGGGCCGGCTCCCGGTGGTTATTGCGAATGCGATGTGATATTTGTGAAGCCCCCTTGTTACAATTTATATGGCTTATGCCGTATTATACATGAACAAGAACCAATATATATAAGCTTGGTATGTGTATTTACTTTTTTTGCAAATTTTTTTCTATAGTTTGGTCCGCTTGACAGTCGCTTTCGCAGGCTTGACGGCCGGCTTCGTGGTCTTGGCCTGCCTTGGTATTGGCTTGCCGCCTTTGTCGTCCATAATGACCTTACAGCCATCTTTAAACCCGCTGCATCCCCACCAAAACCCATGCTGGCCTTTACGGCGGTACATCGGCTTGCCGCATTTCGGGCACGGCGAGGTCTTGATTTCGACCGGCCGCCCTCTTTCGTCATCAAGGAAAGTCTTGCATTCGTCATTTGTGCAGAACCACGCAAAAGCACCATTGATGGGCTTTTGTGTTTTCTGGTCCTTCTTCTGGAAGCGGCGTAGCGGCGAACTGCATTTCGGGCATGGGTGAACCTTCGGTTCAACCGGCTTGCCGTCCACGTCGTCAAGGAAAGTCTTGCATTCGTCATTCGCGCAGAACCAGCCGAAGCCGCCGGTCTTCTTTTGGTAACGCCGCAACGGGGTTTCGCACTTCGGGCAGGCGTGAGTCTGCCTCTCCTGCGGCTTGCCGTCCACATCGTCAAGGAAGGTATTGCATTCTTTGTTTGTGCAGAACCAAAGCGGAAGTTTGCCCGGTTTTTGTAACCTGCGAAGTCCGCTGCTGCACTTCGGGCAGGCAAATCGCGGCTTGAACTCGCCGCTTTCTGCGATGTGTTTCAGCTCATCGCTTAACTGGTTGTAAGCAGGCGCCACTACATCCAGGTAAACGCGCTCGCCTTCGGCGATCTTATCAAGCTGGCTTTCCAGTTCGCGCGTGAAATCCAATTGCATAAATCCGAATCCAGACTTAACCAGGTGATCCACAATGAGCATGCCCGTTTCGGTCGGCGCCAAAAACCGCTTTTCTTCGGCCAGATAACCGCGCGACATGATGTTGCTCATAATTGCCGCGTAAGTCGCCGGCCGACCAATGCCTTCGTTTTCCAATTTGGCGATAAGACTTGCCTTCGTGTAGCGCGATGGTGCTTTCGTCGCCTTGCGCAGCAGTTCGCCATTATCGGCTTGCTTCCTGCTGCTTATTTCGAGTACAGGCACCCTGCCGGCGTTGTCGGATTCGTCATCGCCTTTGTCTTCCACTGCATCTTTCGCTGTCAGGACTCGCCAACCCTGTTCAATTAGGGTGCGGCCTTTGGCCTTGAACCGGAACGGCTTTATTCCGTCCGTGGCTTCCAGGTGAACAGAGTTCACCTTGTAGCGTGCATCGGACAGTTGCGAGGCAACCGTGCGTTGCCATATCAGCCGGTAAAGCCTGCGCTCGTTTTCATCCTCACCGGCGTCTTCGGCTTCTATATGCGTCGGTCGTATGGCTTCGTGCGCCTCTTGCGCCCCGCCCTTCGTTTTGAATCTGCGCGGCGATTCCGGTAACTTCCAGCCTTTGCCTTCGGCATAAGCCCGAATTTCACTGACAGCCTCGTCGCCGATATTGACACTATCGGTACGAATGTAGGTGATTGCGCCCTGCTCAAATAGTTTTTGCGCAAGTTTGGATGTCACTTCGGGATCGAGCTTGAGCGATACGCTCGCCGCTTGCAGCATGAGCGATGTCGAGAAGCAGGACGGCGGCGCTTCGCGCGCCGTCTCTGTGCCGGATTCCAATACCTTAAACTGCCGGCAGCCGGCAGCGTGTTTTGCAAGGGTTTCATCAAGCACATAAGGCACATCCTCGGTGATAAACGGTTTCGTGTCCCACTCCGCTTTCCAGGCTCCGCCGTCAAACTTCACAACAGCCCCGAAATGGTCCGTTTTTTTGAATGCTTTAATACGGCGCTCAAGATCGACTACCAGACGCACCGCTACGGATTGGACGCGGCCGGCCGATAGATTTTGCCCGAGCATGTTCGAGAGCATCGGTGATACTTTGTAACCGACAATACGATCAAGCGCACGGCGGGCTTCCTGAGCTTGAACGAGATTCAAGTCGATTTTACGGGCTTGGGCTATCGCGGCCCGGATCACTGAAGCTGTGATTTCATCGAAGGTCACGCGCTCGTAGTCGCTCTCGTCCAGGCCGAGCGAGTCTTTTAAATGCCATGCGATGGCTTCCCCCTCTCGGTCCGGGTCCGTTGCCAGGTAGATCATTTCCGCGCGACCTGCCAGCATGCGGATGCGACTTACTCGTTCCTCGCCACCTGGGAATATCCTTCCCTGTACAGTTGCAGGGGGAATATATTCATATTGCAAAACGAATTCGGGAGCTTCCAGGCCGATTTCGTGCTTTGGCAGGTCGCGCACATGGCCAACGCTAGCGACCACTTTCCAATCATCACCAAGGATGCTTTCGATTTTCTTTACCTTGTTAGGACTTTCTACCACCATGAGTTTCATCCCGGCCTCCCCTCAAAACACAATGGTCGAATTTGCTTGCTCACCATTACCGGCGGGCACGGCCTTTGATTCATCGTTGGTGGCTGGTTCGCCGGTAGCTTTAAGTTGTGCGGGCGCGGTGCCGCGGTCGAGTAGGACCGGTGAATTATCGGCGGGTAATCCGTCAGACGCGGCCTTGTCTCGTTGTGGACGGCTTACGCCATTGGCAATATTTGGCACGACTTGAATCGGCATTGCATCCGAGTTGGATTGTGCCAGGACTTTTTGAACATAGGACGGCTGCCCTATTTTGTCAGGTTTGAATCCGCGCGTGAAATTACCGGAGTAATAACATGAGATTGCCGCTTGTAGCGCTCGCTGGCTATCGCCAGCGGTGCGGGTTAGCGCTCGCGAGTAGCAAGATTCCAGAATCTTCGAGCCTGCGCGTAGATTAGCGCATGGCTCAAAGGCTTGTTCATAAGTTAGATTATATTTTGGAAGATTGTAGCGGTTGACTTGCGCAACCCCTACCGAGAAGTTCCAGTCGTGGGCTTCAAGCGCTTTGACTGTCGCTATTGCTTCGTCTTTATTCTTCGGCTGACGCTCCAGCCTACCACCGACGACACCAATAGCATACGGATTAAAACTAGACTCAACTCTGACCACGGCCGCCATCGTCTGTGGATTAACCGTGGGGGCGCATTGCTGCGCCAATGTAATAAAATCGATCATGTAGCCGTCTCCTATGTTGGGGTTCGGCTACCAATATAACATATTTTGGTATTCGGCTATTGTCTTTTTGGTCTTTTTTTAATGTTTCTTTTTGCTTTGCTCGTTTCGGACGGGCGGTAGCTCCTGGTTTCGAAACAGTTCGAAACTCTCAGTCGGATAAGTTTCCCTCAAGTGATCATTTAATCGGCTCAAGTCCTTAAAAATCTTGGGTATATTCCGGGCGCGTCGGGTGGTCAAATACCACTCCTTGCCCTCGGCCCATTTCAATATAACTATCACATAGAATCCAACTGGTGTTTCCATCACCTTGAGCGCGTCAAGTGTTTTTTGCAGCACTGCTAACTCTAAATCGCCCTCAAGAATGCTGTTCTCTGGACTACATGGTTGTTTTTTCATGTCTTCCCTATCGTCATTAGGATCGGTCATAATTAAAATATCTCATATTGTATAACCAAAATGCAATAATTTGGTAGCTACTATTATTAGTTATGGTTTAATTTTTTCATTTTTTTATGCTCGGCTGGGCTTTCCAGGTACAGCTTTCACGCCCAGCGTAGTGCCTTACGTGTTCAATGCTAACGGTTAAACTGGTGACAGTTTAACTGCGATGCATACAAGCGCAGTCACCAAATTGTACCAGTGTGGGGAAATCTTGTGTATCCGTTAAGTTACTTAGTCACAAAAATTTAAGATTGCATACTGCGTCACAGACGCCTTTTTCCCGCAGGGCCGAAGGCCTGCCGTGGGCGGCGTGTTTATTTGCGGCTCAATAGTGGATTTATATGTGATTGGTTAAATATGTAAGTTGTTGATAATTAACAAGATATCAAATTATTGTTATTTGCTTATTCTTTTTCTTGTCTCAAGATACTATGCTTGTAAGTTTTTAAATTAAAAGCCGATCTCAAAATAAACGCATTTAGCAGTCAGAATTTTATGATAAATCGCATTTATTAATCCTGTTTACAGCAAATATAGTCATTTTGTTAAGTGCTTTATATAACACTTGGAATAAGTTTTTTAAACCTTTTTATTGTGCTTTTGGGCGATGCCTACGGCCCGTGCTTTCCGTTCCAATGACCAGAGCAAGGGGCTAACTAGGTCTAACCCTGAAAAAGTTCCGTTCCTACACTTTTTCAGGCTAAGTCCTAGTAGGCCCCTTGCCCCGGTCATTTCCACTACAATCCCTATCGCAAGAGCAGGTCTTGCTAGAGCCTGATTTTGATAAAGCGGGTGCTGTGTCCCCAGTGTCGAACCTGATCCGTCGCAATGGGACGAGGGCTTGCGTAGTGTGCTCCCAGCTTGCCAGGAAACCCGGCTAATGCAGTCAAGGGGCTTTCGCGGCATAAACCGTTCTCTCCGCTGCGCTGCGTTCACTATTTATTCCACGATCCCCTTGACCGCGCCGGGTTTCCTGGCAATCTGTACGCACCGCAAGCCCTCGTCCCATTGCGACCGATGTCCAAGGTCAAATAAGGGGCGTTCCTCATCCCAGATAAGGAGCGGCGGAGCCGCGCTTTATTTTGATTTCCCGCTTCACCCTGAACCCTTGCTCCCGATGCACTTTTCATGCCAACAAATAACTTTAAGTTGTTGAAATAATAATAAATATTATGATATGACAAGCAAAAAAGCTTGACAAGATAGGCCGAAACCCGGATAATAGGCTCATGGTTTCGAGGCAAGGCCCGAAACCAGCGAAGGCCGGGCAATCCCGCCAAGGCCACTTTACCGAGGATAAAATCATGTATAGCTCAAATCGTTTTTTCGGTACTAACACCCAACGCGCATTGGAAGATGACCAGTTGCGTAAAATGGCCCCTTCTGTTTTCGCAGATGATAAGCACGATTCGCGCGGCGACCGTTATAAATTCATCCCTACTATTCAAGTAGTGGATGCGCTGCGTAAAGAGGGATTTTTCCCTGTGTTCGCTTCTGAATCTCGCGCTCGTAGCGAAGATAAAAAAGGCTTTTCAAAGCACCTTATTCGCTTTCGTCAACATGACGGCTTCACGACTGTTGGCGAAGTGAAACCAGAAATCGTGCTTGTCAATTCGCACGATGGAACTAGCTCTTATCAGCTCAGTTCCGGCCTTTTCCGTCTGGCTTGCTCCAACGGCATGATTGTTTCAGATGGTGAAATCGATTGTGTTCGAGTTCGCCATTCTGGGAATGTTGTTGATAACGTCATCGAGGGGACCTTTCGGATTGTGAACGAAACCCCGAAGGCAATCGAGCACATGGACGCCATGCAGCAGCTTGTTTTGTCTCATAGCGAAAAACAAGCATTTGCCGAAGCCGCAAAGGTTTTGCGTTGGGACCCGGAAGAAATGCGCGTTGACAATGCCGAGCTGTTGCGCCCGCGCCGGTCGGCGGATCGTGGGGATAACTTATGGACGACTTTTAACGTTCTGCAAGAAAAAATCCTGAAAGGCGGCTCTTCTGTGCAGAACATTGAAACACGCAACGCGCAACGCGCCCGCGAGGTTAAAAGCGTTACTGAAAACGTAAGACTTAACAAGGCCCTTTGGACATTGGCCGAAGAAATGCGCAAGCTGAAAGCCGCTTAATGATGCGCTGGCCGCAAGGATGCGGCCTTTTTTCCTTCCCTTTTATCGCATCGTAACGAGTAACCATTATGGCAAACAATACCGCTTTCCAACTCGACCGCGAAACCCATTCCCGCGCGTTGAGCTTGCTTGAAGAAATCAAGAACCAAGCCAACACGCTTGACAACGAAAACGAGGCAATGGGGCATGTGATCCATGCGTTAGCCAACTCAGCTAGTTGGTTAGTGATGAGTGCGCAGCAGGTTGAAACGGATTCCCCGTTTTAGCGGCGCGGCGCGGCCGGTTCGCCACCGGCCGCGCTTTCCGCTTGCCGGTGGTGTTTGTCTTCCCTCTTTTCTTTTTCACGAGTGCGTTATGAAGGTAGCAGAAACAACGAATTTAAGCCGGGCTTGCCGGGTGTTCGGTTGGGCGGGTGGCACGATCCACCAGGTTGCTAGTGAGCTTGGCTTGCCAGGCCGAGGTTCTGAGCTGGCATTGATGCAGGCGGGCGAGTTTGAGGCTTTATTAAAAGCGTATTGCAAGGCGCAAGGGTGGCGGTAATGGTTGGTAAGCGGTTGGCGGTTGTGGGTTGGGTTGGTTCGTTGTTTGGCCTTGCTGGTAGCTTTTTGCTTGCGCTGAATACGTCTTATTCTGGTTATGGCTTTGTGGCGTTTTTGGCTTCCAATTGCGCTTGGCTGTATCACGGCACTAAAACCCGGACGTGGGCGCTGGTGGTGATGCAGGTCGGTTTTACCGTGACCAGTTTTTTAGGTCTTCGGAATTGGTTTTTTTAGCCATAATTCGTCTATGCTTTTTGGGCATTTTCGCTACCGCGAAAACCGGACGCCCTTCCAGGCTCGCTATTCGCTCGGTCCTGCGGACTGGACGGCGGAGCCGTCCACCTTCCAGACCGCCTTGCCGCTGCTCAATAAGGGCATCATGCCTGCTGCTGCGCGTCAGGCATGATGCCCTTAGTCGCTGGCCTTATCCCTCCCCAAAAAAACGCACGGCTGTCGCCTTGCTTAACCCCACCGCTACGCGATGGCGACAAAATCCGGACGCCGGCGAGCTGGCCGTGTCACCATGCCCGGCCTTGGCGACAAACAACCGTCCTGCAGGAACCAGCGCCGGGCGCCGGCTGTCACCAAGCCGCCGCCGAATGATGACAGAGGCCCGCGCCTGGCCGTGCGAATCTGTCACCACGACGGGCCGAGTCCGGCCGCCGCGTTTGGTGTCGCAGCCGCGCGATCGATGCCGGCAATTTGTCACCATATCCAAAGGTTCGAGGGCAAGGTGCGGCAAGGCCGAGCCGGTTTTGATAAAGGCGGGTTCTATGTCCCCGGTGTCGTACCGGAATCCGTCACAATGGAACAAGGCTTGCGTAGTGTGCTCCCAGCTTGCCAGAAAACCCGGCTAATGCAGTCAAGGGGCTTTCGCGGCATAAACCGTTCTCTCCGCTGCGCTGCGTTCACTATTTATTCCACGATCCCCTTGACCGCGCCGGGTTTCCTGGCAATCTGTACGCACCGCAAGCCCTCGTCCCATTGCGACCGATGTCCAAGGTCAAATAAGGGGCGTTCCTCATCCCAGATAAGGAGCGGCGGAGCCGCGCTTTATTTTGATTTCCCGCTTCACCCTGAACCCTTGCTCCCGATGCACTTTTCATGCCAACAAATAACTTTAAGTTGTTGAAATAATAATAAATATTATGATATGACAAGCAAAAAAGCTTGACAAGATAGGCCGAAACCCGGATAATAGGCTCATGGTTTCGAGGCAAGGCCCGAAACCAGCGAGGCCGGGCAATGCCGCTTATATATTTTCCTCCTGGAATTGTCCAGGAAAACAACTGGAGAGCAGAAATGTGGACCGAAATAACTTATGTAAATAACAACAATCAACAAATGCAAATCTTTAATGATTTGGATAGAAACGTTGATCAAGTAATAAATGCAATAGAGTCAATAAGCCGTGAAGGTTGGCTGGGTGTTACTAACTTTCGCGCTGGCCCGTTTGTCGAAGACGAAGAATTCGGAGAAAAATCACAACAAATTGTGATGGGGCGGATGTACGGCACAGAGTTGTTAGTAAAAAAAATTGAATATAACGAATACGTAATAGGTTTTATTGTTGAATTCGTTGATGGGCGATCAATCAATGTTCAGTTTGAAAAATATCGCAATACTAATCATCCAGAACCGTCTTATGTTGCGGTGATTGGAGCCGAAGGCGATGAAACCATCAAAGCATTTAATGACGATGAGCGCGATTGGATTAGCCAATGTGTTTTGAACATTGAAAAAATCAAGGAATTCGGGCGCGACTTGACTGAGATAATGTATTCAGATAATGAAGATGCAATCAATTTGATAAAAGACGGTTATCCGCTTTTTCGTTCAACCGTAGACGAGGCTCTTGAATTAGTTCGAGATCATGATTAATGAATAGCTTCACGAAAGGGGTGATGTATGACCAAATCAGAATACAAAAAAGCCAGGCAACTGATCCGCGAAAATGGAAACTATGCGCTTCGCTGGTTGAGCGAAGAACAAAATGCCGTTATTCAGTCGCTACAATCAGGCAAAGATAAGCTGGCCGAGCGAGCGGCCATCGTGACTTATTGCAAGCGTAAAGGTTGTGAGTACAGTTTTTATAACCTTATGTGATTTTAATCGGTCGCAAGGATGCGACCATCTTTTCAATAGGCCGGGCAATTCCGCTCCTTCCCTGAACCCTTAATCCCGATGCACTTTTCATGCCAACAAAACCGCGCAAGCTATTGGAATAATAATAAATACGCCATTTTGACAAGCAAAAAAGCTTGACAAGATAAGCGAAAACCCGGATAATAGGCTCATGGTTTCGGGAAGCCTCGAAGCCTCCGAAGGCCGGGCAATCCCGCCAAGGCCATATTCAAGGGGTTCGATATGAAAAAAAAATCTGCTGCCGGGCAAGCCACGCGGTTGCCGCACCCGGATGAAGTTTGTGTATCAATGCTTCCCTCTATTGGTGAGGCAAACATTACTGATATTGGTCAGGAAAACATTTACTTTGAGAAGGACCGCAAAGAATACTATTGCAAGGTTTATGCGACTGAGCGTTATTCTGTTGGGCCGATTGATTTTTCCGCTTAATCATCAATGATCCTGCAACCGGCGGGTTGCAGGATGTTTTAACTATACATAATGGTTTCTAGGCAGCCGCCCGACACCAGCGAAGGCCGGGCAATCCCGCCAAGGCCAGTTTTAACTTTTAAGGAGTTCTCGATGGCTGTATTAAACAAAGTAAGTCTTATTGGTCACCTTGGCGCTGATCCAGTTGTCCGTTATCTGCCGAACGGCGCGGCTAAGGTTACGATTAATCTGGCGACCACTGAGACATGGAAAGACAGGCAAAGCGGCGTAAAAAAAGAGCGCACCGATTGGCATCGCGTAGTTTTCTTTAGTGGTTTGGCTAAAACGGTCAGTGAGTATCTGAAATCAGGATCGCAGATTTACGTTGAAGGAAAATTGCGAAATCGCAAATGGATGGATAATAACAATGTGGAACGGTACACCACGGAAATTGTGGTACGCGACCTGCAAATGTTTGGCAAAGCTCAGAACGCGGTAGCGGTAAGTGCGCCTATTGTTGATGAGCCTCCATTGTCCGACGACTTTGATGATTATTGATGGTCGTTTTTGCATCCCGGCTTTTCCGGGCGCTGTCTTGATTCTGGAGTGAAAAGCTATGTTCAACCAAATTGATGAAGCTGTTTTTGTTCAATACCTTTGTTATATCCGCAGCGCTCCGGGTATGTGGGCTGCTTATGACGGTTATGTTGAGGTGTACGCCCAAAATGACGCAACGGATGATGAAATTTTCAGAAAAGCAGTGCAAAAATTGGCGAGAACCAGCTTCCCGGATCGTCCTGGCTTGTCCAGTTGGGTGCTTGATCGAGTTGAAAGGGCTTAGTACCCATCCGCGTAACAAATTATCAGGATCATTTGAACTGCGTCGCCGAGCACGTTGCTGAGGGGTTGCGGTATATAGTTACATATAGAGGAAAAGAACATGAAGTTATTTTTATTTTTATTTGGCATCTTGGGATTGACGGTACAGCCTAATAGAAGCCGGGAAGTTGAAAGATGAGAACACGAAATAAACGACGCATGACGAATGCCGAATTTGCGGCGGTGCGCATACTGCTAAAAAATGTCTCATCTGAGCGCATGGATGCCGCGTATTCTGCGCTAGTTTTAGGTGAAGTTTTGCAGGTTATCGCTAATAAATATGGGTGTTCGCGGCAGGCTGTTAATGATACCGTTAATGTTGTCTGGGCCTCATTGCAGACGTATGAGGCGGCGCGAGAGGCGGAAGATAAGGCGCTAAACAATGACTTGCCAAAGGGGTGGAAAATGGTATCTATTGCGGCTCCTGTTAGTCTTATTAACCAATTCAAAAAAGACGTTTCCCAGTATCGGCAGTTATCTGAACAAAAAAGCCGACAGGCGGGCAACCTGTCGGCTTGCCATCTATCGCCGATTGAAGGGACAGGTTCAGATGACTAAGAAAATAATAACACAGCTTGCAACGGACTAGGAAGATATGAGTAGCCGCGACAATCAGCAAAAGTCAATGATTCTCACCGCCCGTCAGGAAAAATTAATAATGGCTGGCGTCGAAATTGCCAACAATCCGCCGACCGGGGAGGATATGGCGTTCACTCATGCGGTGCTGTGCCAAGTCGGCCTGCCTCGCGCAAAGGTGAGCGGCCGTGAGTTCATGCGTCAGTCCGGTGCCGCCTGGGTAAACATACAAGCTGGTTATCTGGACGAGGGCAAGGGGCCGATGCCGCAGCCGATCCCTTACGGCGTAATGCCTCGACTGGCGCTGGCTCACGTATCAACCTATGCCGTTCGTCACAAAACGCGAGAAATTCCGATTGGCAGTAGTGCTGCTCAATTTCTGGAGCTAATGGGCATGGACAGCGACGGTCGCCGATATTCGACGCTCAGGACGCAAATGCACGCGCTGGCGGCATGTCGGCTGCAATTGGGATTCAAAGGGCGAACCTTTAACGGCCAACCTGTTGAGCAGTTCGACGCGTGGGTTTCCAACCGCGATACCCGACAGTGCGCCATTTGGCCCGGACTGATGATTTTGTCGGAGAGCTATTTCAATTCACTGGTGGAAAGTGCCGTGCCGCTCGACAATCGAGCGTTGCACGCGTTGAAAGGCTCTGCATTGGCCCTGGATGTGTATGCATGGCTTGCTCATCGTTTACATCGCATCGAGGGCCGTCCGGTAATTATCCATTGGACCTCTATTCGCGAACAATTCGCACAGGAGTATGTCGGCAAGAATGCCGACAAAGATTTTAAGAAAAGTTTTTTGCCCGCTTTGAGAGTTGTACTTTCGCAATACCCAGAGGCCAAAGTCCGCCAGGTTACTGGCGGACTAATGCTGCAATCATCGCCGCCTCCGATACCGTATAAACCATAATTTTCTTATGCCCGCCCCAGGTATCTACGGGGCGGGCTTTAGGGCTTCGCCTCTCCGGTCAATTCCGTTCGTTTTGGCATGTCGTGAAATCGCCCCCCCCCCAACCAATCGGAGCACTTGATGACAGATCGAATTGGCCAGGTGCGGAAATTGTCACCACTTCAATCTGTGCAAAAACCTGTGAATTCGGACAGTTATCCACGTGAAATCGCCCCCCCCTAGTTCGTGAAATCGCCCCCCCCCTAAACCTGTAAAGGTTTCCTATAATAAAACCTATAAAAAAAACCTGTAATTAATTGGAAAAAACTGTGGAAAAAATCAATATCAAGGCTACGCCTGCAAAGG
>Ga0208116_1000067_pt1 | contig 46810 bp, 39 predicted proteins | sample LakWasMeta9_HOW4_2_FD_183859 | JGI IMG/M metagenome (GOLD analysis project Ga0208116, IMG submission 183859) | Freshwater sediment methanotrophic microbial communities from Lake Washington under simulated oxygen tension - Sediment Metagenome... | ecosystem: Environmental > Aquatic > Freshwater >... | reverse complement strand
ATGGGTTTTATCTACATCACAGACTGTCGTCTAAGGTCGGAAACAAACTCTAATCATGCACTCTGATATACTATTAGCTAGGCAATATATCAGTTTCTTACTTTGCTTTGGAGAGATACAAGGTCGGAATAAGACCGTTCAAGCGGTAGCGCAGAATGGACGTTTCCGACATCACATTAAGCTTGTCGGAAACGTCTTATTTCGCTCCCGCTCAATAAGGCTTATTCCGACCTTGAGTGATTTAATTTAGATTGACAAACCAACACCTCTGATATTTGTTGGGTTGCAAAAGAGCCGCAACCCAACCTACTAAAGCCGCCTGTTAGGCGTTGTGTTGTGCGGCCTCCAGAAATTCCAGTTGTTGCTCACTGAAATCCGCATAGTTTTGTTGCCATTCTGACGGTGCGTGTACTTTCGCAATCTGCACTGCGGTGACTTTGTATTCAGGGCAGTTGGTTGCCCAGTCAGAGTTGTCGGTGGTGATGACGTTTGCGCCTGATTCAGGGAAATGGAAGGTGGTGTAAACTACGCCTACTTGTACGCGGTCAGTCACTAAAGCGCGTAATACGGTTTCCCCTGCACGGCTCTTAATACCGACCCAATCACCATCTACGATACCGCGATCTTCAGCATCATGCGGATGAATTTCCAAGCGGTCTTCACTGTGCCACGCATTGTTTTCCGTGCGGCGCGTTTGTGCGCCGACGTTGTATTGCGACAAGATACGACCCGTGGTCAGAATCAGCGGGAACATCGGGGTGATTTTTTCGCTGGTTGCCACATAATCAGTCAGCATGAACAGACCTTTGCCGTCATCACGCAAGAAATGTTCGCTGTGCAGTGTTGGCGAACCTTCAGGGGCTTCGTCGTTGCAAGGCCATTGCACACTGCCCATTTCGTCGATTTTTTTATAACTGACGTTGGCAAAAGTAGGCTTGAGACTGGCAATTTCATCCATAATTTCTGATGGATGGTTATAGTTCATGGGGTAGCCTAATGCGTTGGATAACATTTGGGTGACTTCCCAATCCGCATAACCCGCCAACGGTCTCATGACTTTACGCACGGGTGAAATACGACGTTCCGCATTGGTAAATGTGCCGTCTTTTTCCAAGAATGAGGCACCGGGTAAGAAGACATGGGCAAATTTCGCGGTTTCATTCAAGAATATGTCTTGCACGATAACGCATTCCATCGCGCGTAACGCGGCATGAACGTGTTTAATATCGGGATCAGATTGGGCAATGTCTTCGCCTTCACAGTACAGACCCAAGAAACTGCCATCCAGCGCGGCATCAAACATATTAGGAATGCGTAAACCCGGATCGCCGCTCAGTGGGGTGTGCCATGCCTCTTCAAACAGGGCGCGAGTTACAGGGTCGGCAACGTTGCGATAACCGGGGAATTCATGCGGGAATGAACCCATGTCGCATGAGCCTTGGACGTTGTTTTGTCCGCGTAAGGGATTTACACCCACGCCTCTGCGTCCTATGTTACCTGTTGCCATTGCCAAGTTGGCAATGCCGATAACCATGGTTGAACCTTGGCTGTGTTCAGTGACACCTAAACCGTAGTAAATCGCGCCATTTTTTTCAGTGGCGTATAAACGGGCGGCGGCTCTGATGTCAGCGGCAGGAACACCTGTAATGGCTTCTGTTGCTTCGGGTGAGTTTTTGTCTTGAGCAATAAATTTACGCCATTTTTCAAACGAGGCGACATCACAACGCGCTTGAACAAACGCTTCATCAACCAAGCCTTCTGTCACTACCACATACCCTAAGGCATTGATTAACGCGACGTTGGTGCTGGGGCGTAATTTCAAATGGTAGTCGGCATGAATGTGCGGCGATTTGTTCACTAAATCAATTTCGCGCGGATCGACAACGATGAGTTTCGCGCCTTGACGCAAACGTTTTTTCATCATTGAACCGAAGACAGGATGACCGTCAGTCGGATTGGCGCCGATGACCATGATGACATCGGAATCCATTACGGAATCAAAATCTTGCGTACCTGAGGCTTCGCCGAAGGTTTTCTTTAAGCCGTAACCAGTGGGTGAATGGCACACGCGGGCGCAGGTATCGACGTTGTTATTGCCGAAACCAGCACGGATTAATTTTTGTACTAAATAAGTTTCTTCGTTGGTACAACGTGATGAAGTGATACCGCCGATAGAATCTTTGCCGTATTTGGCTTGGATGCGTCTGAGTTCAGAAGCCGCGTGATTAATCGCTTCTTCCCAGCTGACTTCCTGCCACGCATCTTTGATACTGGCACGAATCATCGGTTTGGTGATGCGGTCTTTGTGGGTGGCGTAACCGAATGCAAAACGCCCTTTCACACAGGAATGCCCGTGGTTGGCTTTGCCGTCTTTGTTCGGTACCATGCGAATGACTTGCTCGCCTTTCATTTCCGCGCGGAATGAACAGCCGACACCGCAATACGCGCAAGTGGTCACAATGGCGTGTTCAGGTTGACCGTGTTCGATAACGGATTTTTCCATTAGCGTGGCAGTTGGGCAGGCTTGGACACACGCGCCACACGATACACATTCGGAACTTAAAAAGTCCTGATTTTGACTAGGCGATACTTTGGAATCAAAACCGCGTCCGTCAATCGTCAATGCAAACGTGCCTTGGGTTTCTTCACAGGCACGCACACAGCGTGAACAGACGATACATTTGCTGGGATCAAAACTGAAATACGGGTTGCTGTTGTCTTTTTCAGCATTTAAATGAGTGGTGACTGGTTTGTAACGCACTTCGCGCAAGCCGACCGCGCCCGCCATGTCCTGCAATTCGCAATCGCCATTGGCTGAACAGGTTAAACAATCTAATGGATGGTCAGAAATATACAGTTCCATCACGCCGCGACGCACGTCCGCGAGTTTTTTATTTTGGGTAACGACTTTCATGCCTTCGCCGACGGGCGTAGTGCAGGACGCTGGCATACCGCGCCCGCCTTCAATCTGCACAACACACAAACGACATGAGCCGAAAGGTTCAATGCTGTCGGTCGCGCACAGTTTAGGAATATCAATACCGATACTTGCCGCCGCTCGCATAACCGAGGTACCCGCAGGTACGGTGACTTTAAAACCATCAATTTCAAGATTGACGTTAGTGGTTGAATGACTGGCGGGTGTGCCAAGATCTTTTTCAAAACAGGACATTTTGATTCTCCTAATGTTAAGCGGCGTTAGTGTGTGATGTCAGACCAAAATCTTCTGGAAAATGGTTTAACGCACTCAATACTGGATAAGGGGTCATGCCACCTAAAGCGCATAATGAGCCGTTCAATAAGGTGTCACAGAGCGAACGCAATAAAACGACATTTTTCTCGCGGTCAACATTGTTGATAATGTCGTCCATGACTTCAATACCGCGTGTTGAGCCAATACGGCAGGGTGTACATTTACCGCAGGATTCAATGGCACAGAATTCCATTGCATATCGCGCCATTTCAGCCATGTTCATGGTGTCATCAAACGCAACTACACCGCCGTGACCTAATACTGTCCAGTTGGCAGCGAAGGCTTCGTAATCGAGCGGGGTGTCAAATTGTGATTCAGGCACAAACGCGCCTAACGGGCCGCCGACTTGTACCGCTTTGATGGGTCTGCCTGTTGCTGAACCGCCGCCAAAATCATACAGCAATTCGCGTAAGGTCATACCGAAGGCAATTTCAACCAAGCCTGTGTGTTTTAAGTTGCCCGCGAGTTGTAATGGCAAGGTGCCGCGTGAGCGTCCCATACCGAAATCACGGTAATACTCGCCGCCTTTGTCTAAAATCACCGGCACGGAAGCCAATGAAATGACGTTATTGACAACGGTAGGTTGACCGAATAAACCGCTGATAGCAGGTAATGGCGGTTTGAAACGCACTAAGCCGCGTTTGCCTTCTAAACTTTCCATCAATGACGTTTCTTCGCCGCAGACATACGCGCCCGCGCCTAAACGCACTTCTAAATCAAATTTTTTGCCGCTGCCTTGGATGTTGTCGCCTAAGTAGCCCGCTTCGTAGGCTTTGGCTATCGCGGCGTTCAGGGCTTTATGGGCGTGCGGGTATTCAACACGCAAATAGATAAAGCCTTGATTTGCACCGACCGCTAAGCCTGCAATGGTCATACCTTCAATTAATACGAACGGGTCGCCTTCCATAATCATACGGTCGGAGAATGTGCCTGAGTCGCCTTCGTCAGCGTTGCAGATGATGTATTTTTGTTCGGATGGCGTGTTCAGTACGGTATTCCATTTGATACCTGTTGGAAACGCCGCGCCACCGCGTCCGCGCAATCCTGAGTCGGTGACGTGTTTCACGACATCCGCCTGACTCATGCCAATGGCATTTTTTAGACCGCGATAACCGTCGTGAGCGATATAGTCATCCAGACTGATTGGATCGGTAATACCGACCCGCGCAAACGTTAAACGCTGTTGTTTTTTGAAATAAGGAATTTCTTCGGTTGCACCTAACAATAAAGCGTGTGCTTTACCGTTTAAAAAATCGGCATCAAACAAGCTGGCAACATCACTGGGATTAACTGCGCCGTAAGCAACGCGCTCATTATTAACAACCACTTCAACCAAGGGTTCTAACCAGTACATCCCGCGTGAGCCGTTACGCACTAAATTAATAGCAACGCCACGTTGCGCGGCTTCGTTGGCAATAGCGGCGGCGGTACGGTCTGCACCGATGGAAATAGCACTGGAATCGCCTGAAATATAAACTGTGATACTCATACCTTACGCTCCCAGATCGTTAATAATGTCATCGAATGCGGCGACAGAAACGCGACCATAAATGTCTGAGCCGATTTGCATCGCGGGTGAACAGGCACAGTTACCTAAACAATACACAGGTTCTAAAGAAAATTGTCCATCCGCAGTGGTTTCATGATAATCAATGCCCAGTTTGGCTTTAACATGATCTTCCAGTGCGTTGCTGCCCATAGACTGACAGGATTCGGCACGACATAAATGCACCGTGTGTTTTCCAGGTGGCGTGTCGCGAAAATAATGATAAAAACTAATCACGCCATGCACTTCAGCGCGAGACAGATTTAATGCTTCGGCAATAGCAGGTACGCTATCGGCAGGAATATAACCCAACGCATCTTGCACACCATGTAAGATGGGTAATAACGCGCCTTGCTTGTTTTTGAGTTCAGCGATGATGGTTTGTACTGTCTCGGTAATGGTTGATTCTGTCATATTCACTCACTGTGGCGATTTTATGTCGATGAAAACAACGCTAATCCTTAGTGTTGTAGTATGTTTATGTATTGGCTAGCATAGCACAAGAATAAACACATGAAAAAGCGAAAATAAGTCACTATTTATCGTATGGTTGCGGGAATTTTTCGACAATATTTAAAAAGCTGCATGAAGTTTTTAAGAATCCGTAAAATACCGACATTATTAATGTTATTCCATCTGTCGAGGTCATCGTGTCAACGCTCATCACAACGAACCATAATCGGGATATTGTCGGTTTAAAATACGTCTATCCTGTGTTATCACGACGTGCAGGAGGTTTGTCTATTGGTATTAATTTTAATACCAATAACGCTTGTAACTGGCGGTGTATTTATTGCCAAGTGCCTGATTTAACTATCGGGGCTGCACCTGAAATAGATTTTCAGTTGCTGGAAAAAGAATTGCGGTTCTTTTTAGCTATCGTATTACATGGTGACTTTTATCAACGTTTTCAAGTACCTGAGCATCAACAAATCATTAAAGACATAGCCATTTCAGGCAATGGTGAACCTACCAGTGTCAAAGATTTTGCCGAAGCCATCGAGTTAATTGGGCGCATTGCAACGGAGTTCGGCGTATTGCCTACCAGCAATTATGTGTTGATTACCAATGGCAGTCTGGTGCATCAGCCTAAAGTGCAAGAAGGACTGAACGTATTACAGACTTATGGCGGCGAAATATGGTTTAAATTTGATAGCGCGACGGATGAGGGATTAACGTTCATCAATAACGCACGGCAAAGTTGCCAGACACACCTGAAAAATTTGCTGCTTGCCAGTCAGTGCTGCCCGACCAAACTGCAAACCTGCTTAGTGGATTATGATGGCAACGGTTTATCTGAACAAGAAAAGTCCGCGTTTTTGCAATTATTAACAACTATTAAAACCGAAGATACCAGTGTGCAACAAGTGATGTTGTATACCATCGCCAGACCTTCACTACAGCCAGAAGCCAGTTTATTAACCCCCTTATCAGTCGAAGTATTAAACGAATTTGCCGTTAATATTAGACAATTGGGTTTTAATGTTTCTGTCAGTGTGTAATGATTTTAAAATTACCGCTTGTTATATAGTTGATATTTCAATTATAATATAAAGTTCATACCGTGCGAATGTGGCGAAATTGGTAGACGCGCTGGTTTTAGGTACCAGTTGGTTACCCAGTGGGAGTTCGAGTCTCCCCATTCGCACCACCCAAATCTATAAAGGCTCTCGACTCATCGTCAGCCTTTCTATTCTTTCGAGCCACCGTCCTGCTGGCATTCAAAAATACTTATTAAAAATTGTGTGAGGTAAAGAAATGCAAGTTTCTGTCGAGAAGACATCTGAATTAAGCAGAAAAATGACTGTTAGCGTACCTGAAACTACGGTTCAGGAAAAAATGGCTGAACGCTTAAAAACGTTAGCACGCGAAGTTAAAATTGATGGCTTTCGTCCTGGTAAAGTGCCTCAACACGTCGTTAGCAAAATGTATGGCGGCAAAGTGCGTGATGAAATTACGGGTGACCTGATTCAATCGACTTACTTTGAAGCGTTACAAAGCCAATCATTACGCCCTGCCGGCTATCCCCATATTGAACATACCGACGATGCCGCAGGCTTTGTCTATACCGCCGTATTTGAAGTCTATCCGGAAATCGTCATTGAAGGTCTTGAGCAACTTGAAGTCACTCGTCCTATCGCTGAAGTCGGCGATGTCGATGTCGATAACATCATTGAAAAACTAAGAGACCAGAAAAAAGAATGGACTGTCGTTGAGCGTGCTGCCCAAGAACATGACCAAGTCACCGTTGATTTTTCAGGCATTTGTGAAGACACCAACTTCACCAACGGTAAAGTAGAAAACTTCACCGTTGAAATCGGCGCGAAAAAAATGATTCCCGGTTTTGAAGAACAATTGCTGGGTCTTGAAGCAGGTGCAAATAAAACATTTGAAATAACTTTCCCAGAAGAATATGGTAATGCTGAATTAGCAGGCAAAGTCGCCCAGTTTGAAATTGATGTCATTAAGGTTGAAGAAGCCGCTTTACCAGAAATCAATGCTGATTTTATTCAAGCCTACGGTGTCGAAGACGGTACAGAAGACGCTTTCCGTGCCGACGTGAAAGAAAATCTGGGCAGAGAATTAAAGCAGGTTCTGCGTGGCAAATTAAAAAATGCCGTCATGGACGCACTGTATGAAAAAATTCAAATCGCCGTACCTAATGCGCTGATTGACGAAGAAGTCGAAAGACTGATGCAGCCTTACATTGAGTCGGCTAAAAGACAAAAAATGAAGCCTGAAGATATGCAGTTGCCAAGAGACGCATTTGAAGAACAAGCTAAACGCCGTGTGGCATTAGGCTTGATTTTAGGCGAAATCATTCAAAAAAACAGCATTGAAATTAATGCTGACAAAGTACGCGAAACCATTGAAGAATTGGCAAAAAGTTACGAACACCCTGAAGACGTAGTTGCATGGTATTATGCTGATGAAAAACGTTTACATGACGTTCAGCAAATGGTATTAGAAGACCAAGTGGTTGAGTGGTTAGTGGCACAAGCAAAAGTCACCGATGAAACCGTCAGCTTTAGTGATGTCATGGACAGACAGCAACAGTAAGGATTTTTATGTATAACCAACACACAATGAATCAGGCGAGAGCATTAGAAGCTGCGGGCGGATTAGTGCCTATGGTTATCGAGCAAACCGCCAGAGGCGAGCGTTCGTTTGATATTTATTCTCGTTTACTCAAAGAGCGCGTTATTTTTCTGGTGGGTCAGGTTGAAGACTACATGGCTAATCTGGTGGTTGCACAATTGCTGTTCTTAGAATCAGAAAATCCTGATAAAGACATCCATTTGTACATAAACTCACCCGGTGGTTCAGTCACCGCTGGGATGTCAATTTATGACACCATGCAGTTTATTAAACCCGATGTCAGCACATTATGTATCGGACAGGCTGCCAGTATGGGTGCGTTATTATTAACAGGTGGCGCGGCAGGTAAGCGTTACTGCTTACCGCACTCAAGAATGATGATTCATCAGCCTTTAGGCGGTTTTCAAGGGCAAGCGTCTGATTTTGACATTCATGCACGCGAAATTTTATTGATTAGAGATAAACTCAATAAAATATTGGCGCATCATACAGGTCAGCCACTGGAAAAAGTCCAGCAGGATACCGATAGAGACAACTTCTTAAGTGCAGATGACGCAGTCAATTATGGTCTGATTGATAAAGTATTATCGAGCAGAGCAGTCGATTCTGAGTTATAAACGGTTAAATAAATTAATGAGCGTGGTTTTGTCGAAAGTAAAAACATCGGTAATGATGTTTTCAGGGAGGCGGTTATGAGTAATGATAAAAACAGCAAAGACGACGATAAACTGCTTTATTGTTCGTTTTGCGGTAAAAGTCAGCATGAAGTCAGAAAGCTCATCGCAGGGCCTTCCGTTTATGTCTGTGATGAATGCGTAGAATTGTGTAATGACATCATAAAAGATGAATTAGAAGATAATACGACCTCGTTTGGCGACCATACTTTACCCAAGCCAAAAGAAATAAAGAGCGAACTCGACAATTATGTCATTGGACAAGAGCGAGCCAAAAAGATTTTGGCAGTTGCTGTTTACAATCACTACAAACGTTTGCGCAGCAAATCCAAGAAAGACGCGGTTGAACTGGCAAAAAGTAATATTCTGTTAATCGGCCCGACAGGTTCAGGTAAAACCTTATTAGCTGAAACTTTAGCGCGTCTGTTGAATGTACCATTCACTATCGCCGATGCCACCACGCTCACCGAAGCAGGTTATGTCGGTGAAGATGTGGAAAACATCATTCAGAAAATCCTGCAAAAATGCGATTACGATGTCGAAAAAGCCGAAACAGGTATCGTCTACATCGACGAAATCGACAAAATTTCCAGAAAATCTGAAAACCCGTCGATTACCCGCGATGTTTCAGGCGAAGGCGTACAACAGGCTTTATTGAAATTAATTGAAGGCACGATTGCTTCCGTACCGCCACAAGGCGGACGTAAGCACCCTAATCAGGAATTTGTTCAGGTCAACACCGCCAACATCCTGTTTATCGTCGGCGGCGCATTTGCAGGTCTTGATAAAGTCATTAAGGCACGTTCAGAAAAAGGCGGCATTGGTTTTTCTGCGCAAATGAAAGCCAAAGACGACAGCAAAAATGTCGGACAATTGTTTGCCGAAGTCGAATCAGAAGATTTGATTAAATACGGTTTGATTCCTGAATTTGTCGGCAGATTACCGATAGTTGCTACCTTAGAAGAACTGGACGAACAGGCACTCATTCAAATCCTGACTGAACCTAAAAACGCCCTGACCAAACAATACAAACACCTGTTTGAAATGGAAGGCGCGGAACTGGAATTCAGAGAAGACTCACTCAGCGCGATTGCCAAAAAAGCAATGGAAAGAAAAACAGGCGCGAGAGGCTTACGGACTATCGTAGAAAATGTATTGCTTAACACCATGTACGAACTGCCCTCAGAAGATAACATCTCCAAAGTGGTGGTCGATGAAAGCGTTATTTTAGGCAAATCCGAACCGTTGCTGATTTACGAAACGGAACAGAAAAAAGTCGCCTCAGAATCCTGATAGCACTTGCCAGATCATAAAAAAGGGAACTTTTTCGTAAAGTTCCCTTTTTTTTGCCTTTAAAAATCACAAAATTAGCATTTATCTCCTTGCTATTTTATATGCCGCCCTCATAATCGTTACATCATTAAATTGTGTTAGAGGTATTCTTTGTGGAAACACATAAAACAACAGATGTATTAATTCCAGTTTTGCCGCTGAGAGATGTGGTGGTTTACCCGCACATGGTTATTCCTTTATTTGTCGGCAGAGAAAAATCAATAGACGCTTTAGAAGCCGCTATGAAAGATGACAAGCAGGTCTTGTTGGTGGCACAAAAAGAAGCTGAAGTGGATGATCCTAATGCGAACGATCTTTATCAGATTGGTACATTGGCTAATATTCTGCAATTGCTGAAATTGCCAGACGGTACGGTTAAAGTGCTGGTCGAAGGTAGCGAACGCTGTCGAGTGGTGCGTTATCAGGCAACCGATGGCTTTTTCTCAGCGGAAATCGCCGCGCTTGATGATGTATCAACCTTATCGGAAGCGGCGCAGGATGTGTTGCAGCGCACGGCTATTAATTCGTTTGAACAATACGTCAAGCTGAACAATAAAATTCCGCCCGAAGTGTTAATTTCCTTATCAGGCATTGATGATCCCAGTCGGCTTGCCGATACCATCGCCGCACACATGAATTTAAAAGTGCAGGATAAACAAATCATCCTTGAAACTACCGACATTGAACAGCGTCTGGAGCGATTGATGACGCTGATGGAAGGTGAAATTGATCTGCTGGAAATTGAAAAGAAAATCCGTGTGCGCGTCAAACAGCAAATGGAAAAAAATCAGCGCGAATATTATTTGAACGAACAAATGAAGGCGATTCAAAAAGAATTGGGTGAAATGGAAGATGTGCCTAATGAAATTGATGAATTAGCCAAAAAAATCGCCGACGCGGGAATGTCTAAAGAAGCCAAAGCCAAAGCTGACGCGGAATTAAATAAGCTGAAAATGATGTCGCCGATGTCGGCAGAAGCCACTGTAGTACGCAACTATATTGACTGGATGGTCAATGTGCCGTGGAAGAAAAAAACCAAAGTGCGTCATGATTTAAAAATTGCCGAACAAGTGCTGGAAGAAGAGCATTACGGTCTGGACAAAGTGAAAGAGCGTATTTTGGAATACCTCGCCGTACATCAGCGAGTGAAACAACTGAAAGGGCCTATTTTATGTTTAGTCGGGCCTCCAGGTGTGGGTAAAACTTCGTTGGGCGAGTCGATTGCGCGCGCAACTAATCGCAAATATGTGCGCATGGCATTAGGCGGTGTACGCGATGAAGCGGAAATTCGCGGTCATAGACGGACTTATATCGGTTCTATGCCGGGGAAAATTTTACAGAATTTGTCAAAAATTCAAACCCGCAATCCGATGTTTTTGCTCGATGAAATCGACAAAATGGCGGCCGATTTTCGTGGCGATCCAGCCTCGGCATTACTGGAAGTGTTAGACCCAGAACAAAATCACACCTTCTCAGATCATTATTTAGAAGTGGATTTTGATTTGTCCGATGTGATGTTTGTCGCAACGGCGAACACCATGAATATTCCCCCTGCCCTATTGGACAGAATGGAAGTCATTCGTTTGGCAGGTTATACCGAAGATGAAAAAATCAATATCGCCTTGCGTTATTTAATCCCCAAACAGGTTAAAAATAACGGTCTTAAAGAACGCGAAATTGATATTCCAGAAGCCGTTGTCCGAGATATGATTCGTTATTACTCGCGTGAAGCGGGTGTGCGTAATCTGGAACGTGATATTTCTAAAATCTGCCGTAAAGTCGTTAAGGATTTGTTGTTAAAACCTAAAAAAGAAAAGGTGTTGATTACACCAGAAAACTTATCAGATTATCTGGGTGTCAGACGCTTTAGCTATGGCTTGGCAGAAGAACAGGATCAAATCGGGCAAGTCACCGGTTTGGCATGGACAGAAGTCGGTGGCGAATTACTGACCATTGAAACCGCTGTTATTCCGGGTAAAGGCAAGCAATCTGCGACAGGTAAACTCGGCGATGTGATGAAAGAATCTATTGAAGCCGCTATGACCGTGGTTAGAAGCCGTTCAGACGTATTGGGTATCAGTAATAACGTGTTTCAGGAAAATGACATCCACGTCCATGTACCCGAAGGCGCGACCCCTAAAGACGGCCCTAGCGCAGGCATAGGTATGTGTACCGCGATTATTTCTGCCTTAACCAAAATACCTGTACGCGCTAATGTCGCTATGACGGGTGAAATCACGCTGCGCGGCGAAGTGCTACCTATCGGCGGTTTAAAAGAAAAACTGTTGGCGGCACACCGTGGCGGCATTACTACCGTACTGATTCCAGCCGATAACGCCAAAGATTTGGTGGAAATTCCTGACAATATCAAACATAACTTAGATATAAGACCTGTGCATTGGATAGATGAAGTGCTGGAAGTCGCTTTACAGTATATGCCTACGCCTATCGCTAAAAACGATATGGAAGAACAGAACAAAAATGAAGCTGAACTGGTTAAAATAAAAAATCAGACATTATTGGCGCACTAAAAAAGCCACTGACCGCGATAATAGCGGTCTCTGGGTGTTTTAAAACTTGACACTGTATAACGGCTATTGATATAAAAGCTGCGGTTTGTTGTATTGCCTGAGATTGTGCGGGGTTATCAATACAGAGGGCTGGTAAAATATACCTACAAAAATTATTTCCTAGGGGGAACACATGAATAAATCGCAACTGATTGATGCAATAGCCGAATCTTCTGGCTTAACGAAAGTAGATGCAGGAAGCGCGTTAGACGGCTTTCTGAACGCAGTGACAACAGCTTTAAATGCAGGTGATTCTGTTGCTTTAGTTGGCTTTGGCACTTTTTCTGTAAAAGAAAGAGCAGAGCGCAAAGGACGTAATCCACAGACTGGCGATGAAATAACTATCAAAGCTGCAAAAATTCCTGCATTTAAAGCTGGTAAAAGTTTAAAAGATGCTGTAAACTAGCATTTCTTTAGTCGGGTGCTTAGCTCAGCTGGGAGAGCATCGCCCTTACAAGGCGAGGGTCGGGGGTTCGAACCCCTCAGCACCCACCAGACTTTGGAGTGGTAGTTCAGTTGGTTAGAATACCGGCCTGTCACGCCGGTGGTCGCGGGTTCGAGCCCCGTCCACTCCGCCAAATCAAAAAGCCCCGAATCGTTGATTGGTTCGGGGTTTTTTTTTGCTTAAAATCATACAAGTTCAGGTAGAGCGATATGCTGACAAAAATTAGAGATAAAGCGCATGGTATTTTTGCGCAAGTGTTGTTGTTAGGTATGTGTGTACTCTTCGGCTTATGGGGTATCGAAAGTTACACGGACAGCAGCAAAGAAGCCGCAGTCGCGTCGGTCGGTGATAAAGATTTTTATCAGCGTGATGTGAATAAAGCCTATGAGCAGTACAGCCAGCAATTTCAAGGCATGGGCATTGATGAAGAGAGCCTGAAAAATCAAGCCTTACAAAAACTCATCAGTGATGAGGTGTTATTGCAATATGTACACAAACAAGGTCTGGTTTCCAGCGATAATGCCACCCGCGATTTCATCAAGACATTACCTTACTTCCAAGTCAACGGACAGTTTAGTGAAGCGCAATATAAAGCCCTGCTCAGCTCACAAAGAATGACCTCTGCCGAGTTTGTCAACCGCATCAAAAATGCAATGATTATGGAGCAGTTACAAGGCAGCATTATCAACAGCAGTTTTGCGACCGATTATGACGTGGAAAGTTTTTTCAAAATTCAAAATCAACAACGTGATGCGGATTATGTGACAGTCACCCTGCCTGTATTAACAGAACAACCATCAGATGCTGATATTTCCAGTTACTATCAGCAGCATCAAGAAAAATTCCAAATACCCGAACAGCTTTCGGTTGAATATGTTGAATTGTCACTACCTGAAATAGCAAACAAAGTAGCCGTCTCCGATGATAAATTAAAAGCTTTCTATGACGAGCAGAAAGACAGCTATACCACACCCGAACGTCGCAAAATCAGTCATATTCTGTTTATGGTCAATGACAAAATTGATGACAAAACCGCGTTGGAAAAAGCTCTCAAAGCACAACAGGAATTAGCCGCCAAAGACTTTGCTACCGTAGCCAAAGAAATGTCTGAGGATAAATTAACCGCGAAAACAGGCGGCGATTTAGGTTTATTCAATGTTGGTTCACTGGACAAACCGCTGGAAGATGCGGCAACCACCTTAAAATTGAACGAAGTCTCCAAACCCGTTAAATCAAAATTCGGCTACCATTTAATTAAAGTCACCGAATTGTCAGCAGGCGAGATTAAACCGTTCGATAGCGTCAAAGACGAAGTGACCAAAGCCTATCAAAAGGCACAGGCAGAAACCAGTTTCTATGAAGCGGGCGAAACCTTGACCAGCATGAGTTTTGAACACCCTGACAGTTTACAAGCCGTTGCTGATACCTTGGGTCTCACCATTAAAAAATCCAACCTGTTCACCAAAGACAAAGGTGAAGGTATAGCCGCAGAAGACAAAATCCGCAGTGCCGCGTTTGCAGAAGAAGTCTTGCAAGGCAACAACAGTACACCGATTGAAGTAGGTTCGGATCGTTTAGTAGTATTGCGTCAGCTGGAACACAAAGAAGCCGCAGTGCGTGATTTGAAAGACGTTAAAGCCGACATCATTGCAGCATTACAAGCTGATAAAGCCAAACTACTGGCTATCACCAAAGCAAAAGAAATTGCCGCACGTTTACAAGCGGGTGAAGCGATGCCAGCGGTTGCCGCTGAGCAAAAACTAAGCATCAAAAAAGTAACAGGATTATCGCGCAACAAACCGCAATTACCTGAACAGTTTGCCGATGCTATTTTTAAAGCTGCAAAACCCATAGGTGATAAACCCAGCGTAGTCATCGTCCCGATGCCGACAGGTGAACAAGTCATTGTCAGCATCAACAAAGTGACGGCTGGCGTAATGAGTGACGACGACAAGAAAAAACTGGAATTGGCAAAAAAGAATATTGCTCACGCCTTCGGTCAAGCCGAATTTAACGCCGTGGTCAGTAGCTTACAATCCAGTGCTAAGATAGAAATCACACCGAAAGCCGCAACAGCAGAACAAGCTGCGCAGTAATCGCTTGAATATAGCTGCCCGTCCTTAACAAAGATGGGCAGCTATCTATCGTCTCCCCCTCACTTAAAAGCCCTCCCCCATTGCCACCACTTAGCCTCTATATTCATATTCCTTGGTGTATTAAAAAATGTCCGTATTGCGACTTTAATTCCCACGCCATAAAAACCGACACGCCAGAAGCGCGTTATATTGATGCCTTGTTGCTCGATTTAGCATCCGACCTAGAGCGGTATGCCATTACCCGCCCGATACAGAGTATTTTTATCGGCGGCGGCACACCCAGTTTATTTTCCGCTGAATCGCTGAATCGCTTATTGCGCGGTGTAGAGCAACAGGTAACACTGAAAGAAAATATAGAAATCACCCTCGAAGCCAATCCCAGCACCTTTGAAAGCCAAAAATTCGCCGACTATCGCGCCTTAGGCATTAATCGTCTGTCCATTGGCGTACAAACCTTTAATGACGCACTATTGACTAAATTGGGTCGAGTGCATTCCGCAGGTGAAGCACAACGTGCCGCAGAAATCGCTCATCAAGCAGGTTTTGATAATTTCAATATCGACCTGATGTTCGGCTTGCCCGATGATGATTTTGATAGCCTGAACGATATAAAGACCGCCATCCGCCTGCAACCTGCGCATATTTCCTTTTATCAACTTACCCTAGAACCCAACACCTATTTTCACAAATTTCCGCCGCAACTGCCCGATGATGACCATATTTTTGCCATGCAGCAACGTTGCCAACAGCAACTTGCTGAATCTGGTTATTCACAATATGAAATATCGGCTTATGGTCAAACAGGGCGACAATGCCAACATAACCTCAACTACTGGCGATTCGGTGATTATTTAGGCATAGGTGCAGGCGCACATGGCAAAATCAGCCATCAGTTACCGCAATCCATTACCCGCAGTTTTAAAGCCAAAAGCCCGGAACAGTATTTGCAGGATCCACAGAACAATGGCGGGAGCGAAACAGTCGCCAGTAGCGAACTGCCATTAGAATTCATCATGAATAATTTGCGCCTAAAACAAGGCTTTACACTGGAAAACTACCACGCAACGACAGGACTGGCGATACATACGCTAGAACCTGCGTTATCACATTGTTTACAGCAAGGATTGATTATTCAGCAAGATAAGCATTATCGCTGTTCAGAAAAAGGCTGGAATTTTTTGGATAGTATTTTAGAAAAATTCATCCAAACGAATTAAGCGTCGCGTATTAAATCTGTTATTTTTACTTTAAGACATGACTGCCAGTCCTTCAAGAACTGGCAGTCATTAGTATCGCAGTCATTCCTGATCGCACTCATTCCCAAGTAAAACCTTATAGTACGCCGAAAAATTGAGCTACAATTAAAACCAACTCAATTTGTCAGGAATCAATAATGGCTATCAGCGTGTTCGACATTTTTAAAATAGGCATAGGCCCTTCCAGCTCACACATGGTCGGGCCGATGCGAGCCGCAATGACTTTTGCAACCACCTTAGAACAAACAGGTATCCTTGAGAAAGTCGATAAAATTACCGTTGAATTATTCGGCTCTTTAGGAGCAACGGGTAAAGGACATGGTAGCGACAAAGCCGTAATGCTTGGCTTGGAAGGTGAAGCACCCGACCTGATTGATCCCAGCATTATTCCAGCCAGACTGGAACACATCCGCCAAACAGGGCAAATCCAATTATTAAAACGCCGGTCAGTGCGTTTTGAAGAAAAAGCCCATCTGCTATTTCACCGCAAAGTGCTGCCTTATCACTCCAATGGTATGCGCTTTACCGTGTTTGATAACAACGGTAATGAATTGATGCAGAAAGATTATTACTCGGTCGGCGGCGGCTTTGTGGTCACCGAAGACACCGCCGCTACCGATCGTTTGACGGATGATGACACTTGTTTGCCCTATCATTTTAAATCAGGTGATGCCCTGCTGAAACTATGCGCCATTCATAACAAATCAATCAGCACCTTAATGCTGAGTAACGAAAGAGCATGGTTGAGTGAAAAAGAAATTCGGCACAATTTGCTGCATATCTGGCAAGTCATGCAAGACTGCGTAGAAACAGGCTTGCATCAAGAAGGTATTTTACCGGGCGGCATGAAAGTGAAACGCCGCGCCGCCAATATATACAAGCAAATCATTGGCGAGATTCCACCGCAAACCGCAGGTGTACCCGTCGGCACACTGGATTGGGTTAATCTTTTCGCCTTGGCGGTCAGCGAGGAAAATGCCATAGGCGGGCGTGTCGTCACCGCGCCTACCAACGGTGCGGCGGGTATCATTCCTGCGGTATTGCATTATTACTGGCGATTTTGTGAAGGCGCGAATGAAGAAGGAGTCATTCGCTTCTTATTAACCGCCGCCGCGATTGCCATCCTGTACAAAGAAAATGCGTCGCTATCAGGTGCGGAAGTCGGCTGTCAGGGTGAAATCGGCGTTGCCTGCTCAATGGCGGCGGGTGCATTAGCAGAAGTCTTAGGCGGCACACCGCAACAAGTCGAAAATGCCGCTGAAATTGGCATGGAACATAATCTGGGGCTAACCTGCGATCCCGTCGGCGGCTTAGTACAAGTCCCCTGCATCGAACGCAATGCAATGGGATCAGTAAAAGCCATCAACGCGGCACGCATTGCGCTACGCGGGGATGGAACGCATTTTGTCTCGCTGGATAAAGTCATCAAAACCATGCGCGAAACGGGTGCGGACATGAAAACCAAATACAAAGAAACCTCACGCGGCGGTTTAGCGGTGAATGTCATCGAATGTTAAGCGCGTAGCAAAAATATCAGACACAAAAAAGGCAGCCTAGGCTGCCTTTTTTATTACTCGATAAAGCGAATGAATTAAAGTTTTTCTTTAATACGCGCTGCTTTACCAGTCAAGTCACGCAAGTAGTACAATTTAGCACGACGAACATCACCACGACGTTTAACTTTAATTTCGCTGATCATCGGGCTGTGTGTTTGGAAAACACGTTCAACACCTGTGCCGTGAGAAATTTTTCTAACGGTGAAAGCAGAATTTAAACCGCGATTACGTTTTGCAATCACAATGCCTTCAAACGCCTGAATTCTTTCGCGCTCGCCTTCTTTTACTTTAACTTGTACAACAACAGTATCGCCTGAATTAAAATCAGGGATTTGTTTCATTTGTGCTTGTTCTAATACATCAATAATATTCATTACCACACCTTTTAACATCAACTTTGAATTGTTCCAGCAGTTGCTTTTGCTCTGCATTTAACGTTTTTTTTTCTAATAAATCGGGTCGTCTCTGCCACGTTCGCCCCAAAGCTTGTTTCATGCGCCAGCGTTCTATATCGGCATGATTACCACTCATTAACACCGCTGGCACAGTGTGTCCTGCTATCTCTTCCGGTCTGGTAAAGTGCGGGCAGTCCAGCAAACCGTCAGAGTAAGAATCTTGTACGGCGGATTGTTCATCGCCGAGTACATCGGGCAATAACCGTGTTATTGCATCAATGACTATTAACGCGGCTAATTCGCCACCACTGATGACATAATCGCCAATAGACCATTCTTCATCGCAATCCAAGTCAACAAAGCGTTCATCAATGCCTTCATAACGACCTGCGACTAAAATAAGTTGCGAATCGTGAGCAATGCTCGATAACAAGGCTTGAGTAATCGGCTGTCCTTGAGGACTTAAATACACCACTTTGGTATTGGCATAGCCTGCTTGTTTTGCGGCATTAACCGCATCATGCAAAGGCTGGTATTTCATTACCATGCCCGGCCCGCCACCATAAGGACGGTCATCAACCGTTTTGTGCCTGTCGTGGGTATAATCACGAGGATTCCAGACTGACAAACTTGTTATGCCGCGTTCCAGTGCTTTACCTGTCACACCGACACTTGCTGCCGCCGTTATCATGTCAGGAAACAAGCTGATTACGTCAAAGCGCATAAGGCTCTTTAAAAATCAGCATCCCAATCGACAATCATTCTAGCGGCGTTCAAATCAATACTGACTACGGTTTTTCCCTGTAAAAACGGAATGCACCGTTCGCGTTCACCCTGAACAATGATGACATCATTAGCCCCTGTTTCCAGTAAACCGGTAATGACACCAAAAGCAACGCCCTCAGTATTCTCGACCTGTAAGTCAATCAAATCAGACCAGTAATATTCATTACTGGCGGTTTTCGGCAATTGTTCCGGACTGATAAAAATATCCCAGCCCATCAGGCTTGCCGCTTGATCTCTGTCCTGAATCCCTTCAAGTTGCGCAACAACGGCTTTACCTTGCAGGTTTCCCGTTATTACTTTAAGCGTTTTGGTCTCGCCCGCTTTTTTCAGCATCCACGGCGAATAACGAAGAATATTCGCTCTATCATCGGTATAGGAAAAAACTTTTACCCACCCTTTGATACCGAAAACGCCGGAAATTTTTCCAACGTGTATAGGCTGTTGTTGAGTCAAGCAGATTACGCAGCAGCTTTTTGAGCAACTTTAATCAACTGTGCTACGCGCTCAGAAGTTTGTGCGCCGTTAGCTTTCCAATAGGCAACGCGCTCGCTGTCTAAACGTAATTTTTCTTCATTGCCACGCGCTAATGGGTTAAAAAAACCAACGCGTTCAATATAACGACCATCACGACCGCTACGGCTATCAGTTACAACAATTTGGTAAAACGGGCGGTTTTTTGCACCACCTCTGGAAAGACGAATGGTAACCATCTGGTATCCTCAAAAAAACATTTGGTATTGTTAATCCACCTATTCTACGCGATTTTATTGATAAGTGAAGAATAAATTAAAAAAAATCAAGTACATCGCGTAAAAACAGCTTAAATCGGTAAAAATTTTATTTTCTCAGACTGCCCATGTTGCTTTTTATACCGCGCATCATGTTCGCCATATTGCCTGATTTCATTTTTTTCATCATTTTTTGCATCATCAAAAACTGTTTCAGCATACGATTGACATCGTGTAATTCCTGACCGCAACCTGCGGCAATCCGTTTTTTACGATTGCCTTTAATCAAATCAGGAAAACGTCTTTCCTGCTTGGTCATGGAATTAATCACCGCAATTTGGCGCGCCAAGGCTTTGTCGTTGACTTTGTCACGCATTTCTTGCGACACATTACCGACACCCGGCAATTTGTCCAGCATGGCACTCACGCCGCCCATGTTTTCCATTTGTTGCAACTGCTCACGAAAATCGTTCATATCAAAGCTTTGCCCTTTTTTGATTTTTTGGGCAAATTTTTCCGCTTTTTCACGGTCAACTTTTTGTTCAATGGTTTCAATCAAGCTGAGCATATCGCCCATGCCTAAAATACGCGACGCGATACGATCAGGATGGAACGGCTCTAAAGCATCGGGTTTTTCGCCCATACCGATAAATTTAATCGGTTTGCCTGTGATATGACGGATAGACAATGCCGCCCCGCCACGCGCATCACCATCGGCTTTAGTCAGAATCACACCCGTCAACGGCAGGGCATCATTAAAGGCTTTAGCGGTAATCGCGGCATCCTGCCCCGTCATACTATCAACCACAAACAGCGTTTCAATGGGATTAATCGCCGCATGAAGAGTTTTAATTTCGCCCATCATTTCATCATCAATATGCAGACGACCTGCGGTGTCGATGATGATGACATCCAGAAATTTTCGTTTCGCCGCATCAATGGCAGCCAGCGCAATATCGACAGGTTTTTGGCTTAAATCGCTCTCAAAAAAAACTAAATCCAAATCTTCAGCCAATACTTGCAACTGTTTAATCGCCGCAGGGCGATAAACGTCCGCACTGACCACGCCGACTTTTTTCTTTTTATTCTTTTTTAACCACAAGCCCAATTTAGCAACGGTGGTGGTTTTACCCGCCCCTTGCAGACCCGCCATTAAGATGACTGCGGGCGGTACGGCACGCAGATTAATATCTTCATTTGCCGCGCCCATCATTTTAACCAGTTCCGCTTGAACCAGTTTAATCATCGACTGACCGGGAGTCAGACTGCTTTGCACCTGTTGCCCTAACGCACCTTCTTTGACACGTTCAATAAAGTCCGTTACCACAGGTAGCGATACGTCGGCTTCCAGTAAAGCCGTGCGTACTTCGCCTAAGGTGTCCTTAATATTGTCTTCAGTCAGGCGACCTTGACCCTTCAGTTTTTTAAGCGTACTACTTAATTTATCGGTTAAATTATCAAACATATCTACGTCTTCATTGTTGATAGTGAGGAACACCTGCTCATATAAATGCGCTAGGACTATTTAACCGTCTATATTACCATAGCCACTGAGACCTTTGCACACCCGCAAAGCGATTAAGTCAACGCCACGTCTCTTGCACACAGCCCATAAAACACACTCATGAATGCAACAGCACTTGCCATTATTTCCATTTGCGCCTATCTAGGCAGCACACTGCTTATTGTTACGCATATTCATCAGCACATTCAGCGCAGCACCCTGTATTTAGCGTGGGCGGCGGTGCTGACACACAGTAGCTATACTGTTTTGGCGTGGTTACAACATGACGGATTCAGCTTTAGCTTTTTCAATACAGGCTCGTTGATTGCCCTGATTGTCGCCTTGTTATTGCTGATTGCCGCACTCAATAAACCTGTGGAAAAATTAGGACTGGCAGTGTTACCGATTGCCGCGCTGATGCTTGCCTTAGATTTGAATTTTGATGACAAACTGCATTTGTTACAAGCGTATAACTGGCAAATGAGTACCCACATATTGACCTCAATCATTGCTTTTGGTCTGTTAAACATTGCCGCCTTACAAGCCATTCTGCTCGCCATTCAAAACCAGCAACTGAAAAGCCACCCACCCAAACGCTTTATTCAATCCCTGCCGCCGTTGCAAACCATGGAAACCTTACTGTTTCAAATGCTCGGTGTCGGCGTATTTTTTCTCAGCATTTCCTTAATCAGCGGCTTTATGTTTGTGGAAAACTTATTTGCCCAGCACCTAGTCCACAAAACCGTACTATCCATCCTGGCATGGATAATTTTTTCCAGCCTATTACTAGGTCGCACCCGATACGGATGGCGCGGACAACTCGCTATCCAATGGACATTAATCGGCTTCGTCTCGCTGTTATTGGCGTATTTTGGCAGTAAATTGGTGCTGGAATTGATATTGCATCGGTAGTACACATTGCGTACTCTAACATGACGCACACAGTTTAACTTTCAATCACATATAAAATAGGTTCAATAACATGGGACGTGAGGGACAGTGGATTAATCAATCTATAAATGAGCCTATCGACGTTGCAAATTGGAAAACTGATGATGAATTTTCAATTTATCCTGAAGGAGCTAGAGACAAAACTTTATTCAATAGCCCAAATTCAAAACATAAGTTTCTTATTCCTAACCATCGATATTTGTATAAATATAGTCTGTATGAATTTTCTCATTTAGATAAACCGCCGCGCCATCCCGACCAATTTTGGACTGAAATTATTGCCTACCATATCGGGTGCTTATTGGAGATTCCTGTACCACCTGCCTTTGTTGCTTTTAATGAAAAAGACAAAACCTGTGGTGCTTTAATTGAGTGGTTTTTAGATTACCCAGAGCAGAATAAAGAACGTCTTGAGTCTGGTGGTGACATCATGGTGAAATTCATTCCTAATTACGACAGAAAAAAGGGGCAAAAACATCATTTTGCAATCATTGAGCGTTATCTTAGCATTTTAGAAAAAAGTAACGATATTGAAATGGCAGAATGGCGATTGTTTTGGTGTGATATGTTGTTATTTGATGCTTTAATCGGCAATACGGACAGACATCAAGATAATTGGGGACTGCTTTGGCAGCAATATCCAAAAAGCAAATGGAAAGTACAGCTGAATAGAATCATTGCTCATTTATTTCGGCTATCAAACCAGCATTCAAGTAGTAAATGGAAGGCACGGATGACACCTGTTTTTGATAACGGCACCAGTTTAGGGTATGAAATTTTAGAAGCAAAAATGGATAATTTTTTTAGATCTGATTGTATGCAGAGATACATCAACAAAGGCAGGCATCATATTCGCTATCAATTGAATGATAAGCAGTCTGCTCAACATATTGAACTTTTAGTGTGGCTAGCTAACAAATACCCTGCTATGTTACAAAGAATGAAAGATAAGCTGACAGCTTTTAATCTAACGCTTCTTAAAGCAACCATAAACCACCATACAGGATTTAACATACCCATTCCCTTAACTGAAAAACGCGCAGACTTTGTTTATCATTTAATCGAATCCAGATATTCAGCAATTCGTGAAAAAATAGAAAAATTACCGTGAACCTTATTGAGCATATTATTGATCCAAACCGATTACTATTGGTTTGGCAAGCACCCGATGGTAAATCATCCAGAACTCGCTACGTTGTCGGGGAGCTTTTCCAGCGTGAAGGCGAATTCATCTTTCGTTACTTACCTGACACCAAAGAATTTAAACAAGCGAAGGCAGAAGGCTTTGTTTGTTACCCTGCTTTTAGAAAAATAGAGCAAGAATATAAGCAAGGCGTGCTTAACTCGTTTTTACGCCGACTACCGCCTAGAAAACGCGGTGACTTTAATAAGTACTTAGAGCAATGGCGACTTGCTCCTCATGTTGATATTAGTGATTTCGCTTTACTGGGTCATACTGGAGCGAAATTACCAAATGATGGTTTTTCTCTGATTAATCCATTTGACGGCACTGAGCCACCTCATGAATTTTATATCGAAGTGGCTGGATTTCGTTATTACCAAGAAAATATTAGTATTGACGATATTGAAGTCGATATGAAGGCGGTATTCATCGCTGAACCTGATAATGAACATGACCGTAATGCCGTTATGATTGAAATATTAGGCAAAAAAATTGGCTATGTGAATAAAGCACAAAGTAAAGCATTTAGTCATTGGCTGAAAAATTATTCTATCGATGCTTGCATAGAACGTAAAAATGGAACCAGTGAAAGACCTTTAATTTATGTCTATGGACAGGTAGCACCATTGCCTTGCCAACAAGCTATTGCATAAATTGCGGTCGGGTTACGCTCTCACTAACCCGACCGCAGCGACTTAAACCTTCTCCCCCTCTTTTTCATCGTCTTTATCGTCATCATCTTCCAGTTCAGCGATTTCTTTTAGGCGGGAGATGGCTTTGAAGTTGATACTGTCTTCTGGGTAGTTGCCTGCTTCATCCATGATGCCGACGCATTGTCCTGTGAGCAGTTCCAGTGTTTCGTTGACGGTGGACACGACGTAGACGGCGAATAAATCTTGCGCGACGGCATCAATGACTTCTTGTTTTAACATCAGGTTGCGTTTGTTGGCAGCGGGGATAATGACGGCGTGTTGTCCGTTTAAGCCGCGTGCTTTACATAAGCGGAAGAAGCCTTCGATTTTTTCATTCACGCCGCCGATGGCTTGCACTTCGCCGTATTGGTTGATTGAGCCTGTAACGGCAAAGCCTTGTTTAATCGGTACGCGGGTGAGGGCGGAAATTAAACAGCACAGTTCCGCGAGTGACGCGCTGTCGCCGTCGATGTAGCTGTAGGATTGTTCAATCGCAATACTGGCGGAGATGGCTAAGGGGAATTGCTGGGCGTAAAAATGCCCCAGATAACCTGTTAGAATCAATACGCCTTTGGAGTGGATGGATTGCCCTAATTCGGCTTCGCGTTCCACGTCAATAATGCCGCGTGATCCAGGGTAGACGGTGGTGGTGATACGCGCGGGTGCGCCGAAGCTGGTGCCGCCGATTTCTAATACGGTTAAGCCGTTGATTTTACCAATCGCCGCGCCTTCGGTATCAATCAGCACCGTGCCGTCGAGCATTTCATCAAGGATGACTTGGGACAGTCTGCCGTTTCGGAATTCGCGGGCGCGTAAGGCTTGTTCGATATGTTTGCTGTCAATGGTGTCATCGTTGGCTTGCTGACAAAATAAATTGGCTTCGGCAACAATATCGAGCGAATCATTGATGCGGGCGGAGAAGTGTTGTTGATTTTCTGACAAACGGCAACTGTGTTCTATCAAGCCCGCAATCGCTTCGCGCGTCAGGGATTTCGCGCCTGAGTCGGCGGCGTGTTTAATCATGATAGCAATAAAGCCCTGCGTGGATTCGTGGGTGCGGGGAATGGTATTGTCAAAATCGGCAAGAATTCTGAACATTTCATTAAATTCGCTGTCCAGTTCTTCCAGCAAGTAATAAGTATCAGGCGAGCCGATGAGGATAACTTTGACTTTCAGCGGAATCACTTCGGGTTTAAGCGTAATAGTATTCACGCCCAGCTCAGAATACGGCGATTCAATTTCAATATACCCTGATTGTAAGGCGCGTTTTAAGCCTTCCCAGACAAACGGGTAGGTCAACAATTTTTCGGCATCGAGAATTAAATAACCGCCGTTGGCTTTGTGCAATGAACCTGCACAAATTTTGCGATAACTGGTGAGCAATGTGCCTTGATCGCTGATATATTCGATACGTCCGAAGAGATTTTGATAAGTCGGATGCGGTTCAAAAATAATCGGCGCACCGTTTTCCTGTTTGTTATCCACCAGAATATTGGGTGCGTACTGTTCAGTTAACACACCGCGTTTACTGCTGGTGTCGCGGGGTTCTAGGCGCGTCGGTGTTAGATAATCGGCAACCGTGTTATCCAGATTTTTTTTGATTTCTGCCAGATAGGTAATGACATCATCCACATTCTGGTAAGTATCATTCAGCTCGTTAAATAACGGCTCAATGGCGGCATGAATGGTGTCGTTGTCCAATTGCTTGGTTTTTTCCACCAGATTTCTGCGCCATTGCGGTAATTCCAGCAGTTCTTCGCTTAAACAGTCTTCCAGTTGCGCTACTTGCTGATGAAATAATTCCCGCTCCGCTTGCGGCAGTTGGGTAAATTGGTCTTCATTGAGGGCTTTATTGTCGCGTATCGGCGCAAAGGTAATCGCTTCATTATCACGAAATAAGGCAATGTTGAGCGTCTGGGCTTTTTTATCCACAGAATCAATCGCGTTGTTATACGCCTGACTGAGTTGGCGTTCTAACGCAGATTTTTTTTGTTGATAAGCAGGGCTTTCAAACACCGCAGGAAAAGTCGCCAGTAAATCATCTATCAGCTTTTCAATCGACTTGCTGAACGCCTGTCCGAGTTCTGCGGGCAATTCAATGGCAATCGGCTCTCTGGGATTATCAAAGTTATCCACATAGGCATAAGAAGACGGCGCGGGGATGGTTTGTGCCAGTGTGTTCAAATGATTGGTAATCATAGAAACGCGCCCTAAACCTGTGTCCCCCATCACAAAAATGTTATAGCCCGCATTGGGCATCGCCACGCCAAATTCCAACGCCGACCGCGCTCTGTCCTGCCCTAAAATGGTATTTTGCAAACGCGGTGCGGGCGGGAAGTCAAACCCTGTTAAATCAATGTGTAATTTGAGGGCTTCAATAGGGAGTTTTAAGGGGCTGGACATGAATAGAAAAAGGCTGATGGCTGATTAAAAATGCAATGTTAGCATTTTTACGCGCTACTTTCTTACATTAGCCCAGTTCCGTTTTATTCAAGGAATTTTATCTGTCTTTTTACTGACTTTAGACGAAGAAGCCTGCGTTTGTGTCATTGGCTTACTGTAAATAGGAGCGGCTTTAGCTCCGTCGTACCACAAGACAATTTTTAGCGGATTGACCGATATATCAGTGTCCGTAGCATTCGCCTGTTTTTCAATAGGGTGCGTCGCTAATTTTGTAATTATCTGCTGTAAATACCCAAAACACAGATACATTCTATTGTCTTCGCTATCATGCAATATAGATAATGATTTTTTTAATCTGTCAGGGGTTAATACTGCATACTCTGAATCGCCTTGACCGATTAATGCCTTACCTAATGCAAAAACCGAATTTTTAAGTCGTGGATCACTCAGTAATAAAGCGAGTGCTTTTCTACCAGCATCACCATCATAATAAACATGAAAATTATCGGTATTAAAATTATTCCCCGTATTTTTTATAACCTCTGATATATTAAAAGAAAGTGTTTTGTCGGGGGCTGTTTCATGAGAATCACAGTGGTTATCATTGTTAGAATCGGTAGGAGTATTACCAAATTCTGCATACACTAATCGCCACGCTTCAGCTTTATTATTTTTAAAGAAATAATTTATCTCATTATCAGGAAACGCTTTTATATTAACACCCTTATTATGAGATACCTGCTCAGAAAACACTGGTTGTGTCACTAGCAATAAAAGCATTAAAGTATATTTCAACACGGTTATCATTATGTTCCTATTGTTTAACAAACCCACGCCACCCATAAAATAACCGCACTGCTAATAATATGCTCAGTAATAGCGCGAATATCAGCGGCTGGGTTATATCTTTTTTTACCAACCACCAATAATGTATTACACCGCCAATGGCGATTGGATAAATAGCACGATGTAATAACCGCCATTGCTTACCGCCTATTAACTTAATAATTCGGTTATTGGAAGTAACCGCCAATGGAATAAGCAAGACAAATGCAGCAAAACCCACGGTAATATAAGGTCGTTTGATAATATCTTTAAGGATATTATTCCAATCAAAAAACTGATCTAATACCAGATAGGTTGAAAAATGCAGACAGCCATAAAAAAAAGCGAATAAACCTAACATCCGTCGTAAACGCATTAACCACAGCCAGCCAGTTAAACGCCGCAATGGGGTAATAGTCAACGTTATCAATAAAAAACTCAGCGTCCAATAACCGGTAAGATGGGTGATTTTTTCAATTGGATTAGCACCCAAGTTATCAAGATACCCCGCAATACCTAATTTAAAAAAGGGAATCAGTGCTAATAAAAATACACTGATTTTTAACCAAGCTATTGCTTTATTATTCAAGGCTTTCATATTACCTTTTTCAGTGCTGCACAATTTATTTAAATCGCAATCTGGTATCAATAATTTCGATTGCATAAATAAACCTGCGAGGTCTTTAAGACCTCGCAGGTTTGAGTAATGTGTACCCGCCGACTTTTTGCAGATTAATAAATTAATTCTTTAATTTTATTTGTCCACTGTAATTGTATTTCGCTATTAGTCACAACTTCAAAGTGATCATCCAGTTCCAGCTGATGAAATGTTAAATTATCAGGGTCTGTTATTTTCGGCCAATCGCGATCTTCCATAGGTGTGTCTTGTCTTCTTTGAAAAAGTAACACTTTGCCATCATATTTGGATAATTTATATTTTTTTCTTAGCGTTTTATGATATTGATAAACATGAATAGTTTTAAAACTTTTAGGTGGTTCAATATCCATAAAAAAATAACAATTGGAAATAAATCGTTTAACCATATCGCCTATTTTAAGAAACTTCTTTTCTTTATCTTCAGTGGGATCAAGAAGAATTAATAAATCAACATTCATACCCTGTTTTTTAAGTTGGTGCGATACTTCCAGCGCGTATCTTGCCCCCATTGAAAACCCACCGACAATACAACGATCGCCTTTGTTTATTTGTAAAATTTCTTTGGTAAATTCGCTGCAAATCAGTTCAACGGTTAAACTTTTATCCAGTTCACCATGATCGTAATGTGTGCTGATACGATAAATTTCCTGATCATCTGGCAGGTATTTTCTGATACTTTCTTCGCCTACCCAATAAATAGGAACACCGCCGCCGCGATTCACTAATGATAACCATTGTAAGGGTTTATCAAAATTATTGGCTTGAATGGCTTGAGCAACAAGCTGAGCCGTTTGCGCCTGATAAAGATACCCATAAGGAATTTCAACATTAAATATCTTTTCCAGCATCGTATTAGCAGTTGTCGCGCTAATTGAATCGCCACCCAATTCAAAAAAGCTGTCGTGTATACCTATTTTTTCCTTATTTAAAACCGTGCAGAAAACATTAATGACTTCAGTTTCATATTTTCCAGTCGGCTCGACATAAGGTTGCTCATAATCTTTAATTAAGGCATAGAGTGCTTTTTTATCGACTTTAAAAGAGGGGGATAGCGGAAAAGTTGATAAGGCAATAATTCTCGTCGGCTGCATATAAAAAGGCAGGTTTTCCGATAGGTATTTACTAATATCTTCTTTAGAAATAAAATTATGTTTTGATATTTCTATAAATAATACGATAGATTTTGTTTCTTCATAATATAACGATATTGCATTGGTAATGCCGTTTAAATCCATCACCACGGAATCAATTTCCGCCAAATCAATTCGTCTGCCGCTTATTTTAACTTGGGTGTCTTTTCTGCCCGCAAAGACTAAACTGCCGTCTTTAATATAGCCGGTATCGCCAGACCAAAATTCACGCTGTCCTGTCGCGCTGTTTATTTTATATTTCTCGGCGGTTAATTCAGGCATATTTCTATAGCCCAATGAAAGGTAATCACTGGCAATAACCATTATGCCGATTTCGCCGTCTTCAAGCGTTACACCGTCTTCGTCTTTAATATAAACATCCACATCTTCTACGGGATAGCCATTCGGTACGCTATCGGTGACGATGGAGTCTTTTGTTAATACATTTTGCCGTATTAAACCTGTTTCGGAACTGGCAAGCCCTGAAACAAAAATGCAGTTATCAGGGAAATAGGTTTTGAATTTTTCAAAGTCTGATTTTAAACACACATCCGAACCGATGCGAATAGCTCTCAGGTGGCTGTGTTTTAAATCTTTACCTTTATCAATGGCATCACATAATTGTCGGTATACTGTTATTACTGAAGTATAAATGGTGATATTATTTTTTTCCAACCATGTCGGTAATTGTGCATAACCATTTTTTTCTATGGAATAATAATGTAATGACCCGCCATTGAGCAAGGCACTCAGAATATCTCTTAGCCCGCCAAAATACGCCGTATTATATAAAAGTGTCGATTTATCGGTATGCGATAAATTTAATAACTTAGTAAATCGGTAAGTATGGTGCATTAAACTTCTATGGGCATGAACAACGCCCTTGGATTCACCTGTTGATCCTGAGGTATAGAGAATAACGGTCTGGTTATGTATATCGTTGGAAATACTCAGGTCACCGCCTTCTTTTTGACAAAAATCACTGTATGAAATAATAGTCAGTTCTTTATTATCAAAATAAGGCAAGGTATCGCCTTTTATAATGGTTTTTATTTCTGCATGACTAATTAATCTCAATAATCTATTTTCGGGTGATTTAGTATCTAATGGTACGGCGACTTTTCCCGCTCTGATAACCGACAGAAAACTGGTAATAAAGGCTAAACTTTGCTCAAAATACAGACCGACTATGGATTCATCAGGTAAGTTTTTTTGAATTTTCGCCGCGAGACTATCTACTTCGGTGCTGAGTTGTTGATAGGTTACGGTATTTTCATTGTCAGAATAAGCGATATTATCAGGGAATGTATCCGCTATATTGGCAAACCGTCCGTCAATCGTCTGGGAAAGGAAACTACTTTTTAATTCATTATCTTTCATGTTGAATATCTCTTTTATTGAGTCAATTTATATATACACATTTTTCTGTTAAAAATTTTTGCTTAAATCCATGCCCGCATACAATTGGGCAACTTGATCGCCATAACCATTAAAGGGTAAGGTCGGTCGTTTTAAAAAATCACCAATGCGCCGCTCTTTTGCCTGACTCCAGCGCGGATGGTCTACGGCTGGGTTGACGTTGGCGTAAAAGCCGTATTCATTCGGCCCTGCCTGCATCCAGCTGGTGTCAGGCTGTTTTTCTACCAGACGGATTTTAACGATAGATTTGGCACTTTTAAAGCCGTATTTCCACGGTATCACAATACGCACAGGTGCGCCGTTTTGATTGGGCAATACTTCGCCATATAATCCGACGGTTAATAAGGTCAGCGGGTGCATGGCTTCATCCATGCGCAAGCCTTCTTTGTAGGGCCAATTCAACACGGGGGATTTTTGCCCTGACATTTGTTCGGGGTCGTGCAGGCTGATAAATTCGACATATTTGGCGTTGCCGGTCGGTTCGACTCGTTTGAGTAATTCGGCTAACGGAAAGCCTATCCACGGTATCACCATCGACCACGCTTCCACGCAGCGCAGGCGATAAATGCGCTCTTCTAACGGCGCGAGTTTGAGCAGTTCATCGATGTCAAACACTTTGGGTTTATTGACTTCCCCTTCAACGGTAATTGTCCACGGGCGGGTTTTTAAGCCGCCTGCATTTTTTGCGGGGTCTTCTTTGGCAGTGCCGAATTCGTAGAAGTTGTTGTAACTGGTTACGTCTTTGTAAGGTGTTAATTCAGTGGCTAAAGGGTCTGTGGATTTGGTCACGCCTGCCAGTTGTTCACCCGCTAAGACCGTGTGAGGCAATAAGGCGGTCAACGACGCGCCAGCGGCTAACTGCATAAACCGCCGTCTGTCCTGAAACAAATCGCGGGGCGTAATTTCTGAAGGGTCAATAGGCGGAAGTTTATAAGCAGTCATGGCATTGGACTCGATGTGAATTGAAAGAGTGAATTATTTTGCGGGTGGGTGTTTATCGTGTTCTGTCGGAGAATATCGCTCCGCCGCTTTGTGCAGAAAATGCAGCTGGGTTTGAAAACGGGAACAATGACGGCATAGCCATAAATGCAGACGCACTGCCCAGCGTTCGCGTGCTGTTAAAGTACGATCCATGCTGTCGGATAACAGTTCACTAATATCTTTACAGGTTTTCATAAGGCTCTCTTGGTAGTAAACCAGCGTTGTTCTAAACATTCACGCAGTCCAAGTCGCGCTCTGTGTAAATAGACGCGGCACGCACTGGGGCTGATGTTCATATCTTGGCAAATGTCTTCCGTATCCAAGCCGACCATTTCGCGCAACATAAACGCGCGCGCGTGGTGTTCGGACAGGTTATGTTGACACCATGCAAACACCCGCCAAAATTCATCCTGCTCCAGAGCGTGGTCTGGTTGCTTCCACGCACTCGGTGAACCTATCCAATGTCCGTTACCGCTGAATACCAGTTGCTCTATGGCGGTATTGGGGTCTTCATCTTCAGGCGATGCGTCCAGCGCGTACTGTCTGCCTGCCGCACGGTAATGGTCGGCAATTTTATGTTTCAAAATGCCAATCAGCCACGTTCTGACGGCGGATTCACTGCGGAAACTGTCACCTGTTTGCAGAGCAACCAATAAGGTTTCCTGTACGGCATCTTCGGCAACCGCTGCATCATGCAGTTGTAACAACGCATAACGTAATAAAATCGTTCGGTGATTATTTAACTGATTATTATCCATCGCTTTATGTTCGACCGGTAAGCCACGCATCCACACTCAAACGCCCAGAACCGCTGCATAACAACGAAATGAGCATGAAGATATAGATTAACGGTAGTTTGTAATTACCGTAACCTTTATCGGTCAATGCGTAACCCTGCCATAACTCGGCTAAGCCGTGCCATTCGCTGGGCAAGTGAACGGCAGCAATGGCAACAGCGGTTAAAATGATTAATGCCGCACTAAAAAATCGGGTCGCTAAACCCAAAATCAAAGCAAGCGGTGCGATAATTTCCAGCCCCATTGCCAGATTCCAACTCAGCTCAGGCGACAATAAACTAAATGGAAACGGAAAATTGATTTCAGCAAACCAGTTGCTGCCCGACCATTTTTCCAATCCCGCTTCTAAAAATTCATAGGCTATCAGCAAGCGCAATGACAACGGCGCAAAACCGACCGTGTGCATAGCAAACCTGCATAATGCGTGGTGTAACAATGCAATCCATCCACCAGTTACGTTATGCCGATTTATAAGTGAGTGTAATTTATTCATGGGATTACTCAAAAATTAAACGTAACGTTCATAACCGATACAACTGTACTGCTACATATACCATAGCCGCTAATATAGGGATAAACACGATTCCCAGTAGCATTTTTTCATGAATACATAGTTTTTTTTGCGCACAACAGACTTCTTTTTTACAGATGATGGGCATGATGAACTCCTGTCTTATGAATGATGGGAACAAGCCGCCGATAACAAGCATCAACGGCTTGCATGGGAATTACATCTTGTCGCTAGGATGAGTAGCGTTCATTTTTTCGGCGGGCATTGCACCCTCTTTGGCTTTGTCCGGCATTGCACCAGCCGCGTCTTTCATGGTTTCTTTTGGCATGGCATCAGTGCTTTCTTTCATTTTCGCTTTAGCCGCGCCGCATTTCGCTTCACCGCATTTGCCCTCTTTCATTTTGTCATCTGCGGTGGCAACGCTATCGGCATTGCTGATTGCTTGCAGTCCGAACGGATTTTCCTGTGCGTGAACCATTGGAATTGCCGCTAATACAGTCACGATCGCGCCGCCCAGTGTGAATGCTAATGTTTTTTTGTTCATGATGTCAGTCTCGTCGTATGTTGTAAGGATAATAAGAACGCATAATCGCCTTCTTGTATTATCAGTCGGAGTCAGTACGCATTTGTTACAACAATTTTGAATTTTTTTTGACGATTATCTGAATATCAAATGATGCACAACGCTAAAGTAGCAGAAGTGATACTGTAATTTTTCCAAACCCTGTTTAGTGATATGGATTAACAGCTGACAACCGCTCCACACTGACTACTTTATAACCATTGGTTTGCGCAAAATTAAGCGTTTGTTCTAACACTTGAATGGTCTTATCCGAGGTGTCATGCAGCAGAATAATCGCCCCTGATGTTATCTGTGATTGTACGCGCCGGGTGATGACTGCGACGCTGTCCTTGGTGGTATCTAATGAGCGAATGTTCCAGCCGATGATGCGGTAATCCAACAGCTTGGCGGCTTTGGCAAGATTGGGCGTAGTGACTCCGTAAGGCGGGCGAAATAGCTTCATGCGTTTGCCGATGATATTAAAAACCAGCTCTTCGGTTTGTGTCAGCTCTTCTTTAAAACCCTGCACATTTTTAAAGTCGATGAAAAAGGAGTGGCTGTAACTGTGGTTGCCAATGCTGTGTCCTTCAGCAACGATTTGTTTTAACAGCTGTTCATTGCCGTGAATGTGTTTACCAATCACAAAAAATGTAGCCGTTGCTTCATAGTTGGCTAACAGTGCCAACACTTGCGGCGTGTATTCTGGGTGCGGGCCATCATCAAATGACAGGGCAATGATTTTTTCTGTAGTGTCGGCTGAGCAATAAGCAGGCGCGAAAAAATTAGCTTGAATGACCGATGAGCCGTAAATAATACAAGCGGCATAAATCACGCTGGGCAATAGCAACCACCAGAGCGTGAGCATAAAAAAGGTATGCAGCAAAACAATAATGCTGACGGCGATTAATAAACACAATCGCGTTGAATGGTAAGTCACGAAGTCCTCGCTCTATGCCCGACTAAGGGCGAAAATACCAATGCGGTTAAAATGCCCACCGCGACTGTAAAGCCGAAAGCATGAACAATTTCCGTGGCACTGACGGCTAATAAACCAAACGCCAACAAGGTCGTTAAGGCGGATAAAGTCACCGCCAACGAGGTGCTGACCCGTTTATCATGGTCGCTTGCTGGCGCGTTATCTGCCATAAAAAAGAAAATCGCATCATCAACGCCGATACCCAATACCAGCAACAGCGCGAATAAATTAAACAGGCTGAATAATTGGTCAAACCAGCCCATTGTCGCCAAAGCAACCAAAGCCGCACTGACAGGAACTGCGGTAATTTTCATACTGTTGCGCCAGCCGAATTTGAAGCCTAAACCGATAAACACCAATAAATACGCCGCGATAATCAAGCCGCTGACACGCACGCGATACCGCGCAAACAATGACGATAGCTGTTCAACCTGATCCACCCAAGTGACACCTTGCAGACTTTGCAACGCGGGAAATACTGATAAATCGTGAATGCCTGTTAATGACACCATACTCAAACACCGCTCAGCATTACAGCCCAGCCATAATTGTTGCTTCGTTTCATCAGCAGTTTTCAGCCAGTCGGGTAATGAAATCGTTTTATCTTTTGCGTCGTTAAATTGTGTTAATTCGCTTTGAATAGCGTCCTTACTAAAACCCAGTTCAGTCATATAGCTCTTGAATAAGCCCGATTCATACAGCGTTTTGTTCAATAATTGGTAATTGGTTTGCTGGCTTTGTGCGTCCGACCAATAATCACTAAGTCCCTGATAAGCCATTAATTGATGCTGTTGCGTTAGTGATTTTAATCGCGCTAACAGTTGCTGTTCATTATGATGCCAGTCATTCACATCGCGCCCCGACACCAGAAAAAACTGGCTTTCCTGACTGACGGGCAATAACTGTTTTATTTTATCGGCAGTTTTTAGCAATTCAGCGGGTGCAGATTGCAATAAGCGCACATCATCACGCGGCGTGAGTTGCCACAATCCACCAACAATAAACACGATAAATATCGGCAATAACCAGCGTTTATTTTTTAACAGCCAACGGGGTGAATGCTGTTGCCAATAATTGGCGACTTTTAAAATGGTAGGTTCGTGGGTGTGTTTAAAACCTGTCAGTAATAACGGAAACAATAACACCACCGTCAGCCATGCGACCAACAAGCCCACCGCCGAAAACAGCGCGACTTCCTGTAACGCAGGAAACGGCGAAAATACCAGTCCGACATAACTCAATAAATTAGTGCATAAACCAATCACCAGCCCCGAAAAAATATAGCGCAAGCCCTGACGCGGTTGCCAGTCTTTTGTGCCGAAACTGTCGCACATAAAATGAATCGCATAATCATCGGCGACCCCGATTAAACTCGCACCGAACACCAGCGTAATAATATGCACTTTGCCAAAAAACAGCACACTCGCCACCAACGCGGCAAACAGTCCGCTACCGATTGCTATCGACGATAACAGCAACGGTCTGAGACTGCGAAAGGTCAGCAACAGCAACACAATAATACCGACACTGGAGCCGACACCCACGGTAGAAATTTCCTGTTTTGCCGAATCCGCACCGTAAGCGGTAAACAGCGGCATTCCTGTCACCATCAACTCACCGCCCGCCGCGTGCAGTTGCGCAGTGCCGTTATTGACCAGCGTCAGCAAGGTTTCCAGTTTATCCAACTGTAAATGTTCGTCCTGCAAATCGCTCAACAACACCGCCCAAAAACGCTTGGCATCCTGCACCACCACCACGCCCTGTTCCACATTCAGTTTAAGCGGGTGTTGCGCAGTAAAATAACGGCTGAATAATAATAAGGGATCATGTTCCAAATCACTCGCCAGCATCTGCGCCATCGGGCTGTACAGGGTTTGCAGATTTTGACTGAGTATATCTTTTGGATGTTGGCTGAGCGTGAGTTTGGTCTCTGCATCCAGTAATTGATAACGGTAGGGAAAGAGTTGCTGATAATTGTTCGCCGTCTGCTGCATCGGCACTTCCAGCATCAACTGGCTGAACAAACCGCTGTGTTGTAATTGCTGTTTCAGTTGCCGCGCTTGCGTAATCGCCTCTTGAGAACTTGCCGCACCTGTCAGCCAAATCACTTTGCGATTCATGAGTTGATTGTGTTGCTGCACCGCGTTGGCAATGTCGGGCTGTTGTTCAGTGACAGGCAGCAACGCCAAAAAGCCTGTTTCCAGCCAATCGGTGGTCAATACGCGACTGCCCAGCACGCTGATAATCAGCAGTCCCAGCAACCACAGCCACGCGGTAATTCTAGGGTGATAAACGTTCAAAATCGGCTTGTTGCTCGCTGGTGAGTTGGTCGGGGTGGGTGATTTTCGTAAAGCTAATACGGGTAGTATTGCCGTTCGCTTCCTGCATTTCCAGCACCCGTAATTCCGTATCGCCGTTCAGCACGATAGAGCTGATTATTTTTTTCAGCATCTCATCTTTAGGTGTGAGTTGTAATGTCCACGCCGATTTTTTATCCTCGCCCGTGATAACAAAGCCGTCGCTCAATTGCTGTAAATCCGCGCCCAGCATGGCTTTAAACACCTTACCAAACGCAGGCGGCACAGCTTGCTCTCCTTGCCCTGTCAGCAAATGCGCGTCATTCACCAACAGCAAAGACGGAATCGGCGTAAGCGTTTTCCAGATAACGCCGTTGCTTTGCGAATAGGTAAATGAGCCAGTCGAAATTAACGGCTTGCGTAAAATCTTCAAGCGTTTTTCTTGTTGAAACTCGCCTTGGGTGATGGGGGTTTTGATTAACTGTGCAGTAATATCAACCAGCACATCGGCGGCATAGCTGAGATTGCATGACAGCAGGAACAGGAGCAAGGCTTTTGGAATCATCACAAGACGTTGTAAACAGTTACAGTGTTTTTATAATCAGTTAGTTACTAAATGACCTATTTTAGCGATACCTGCCACACGACGACTGCCAGTCTTTTAAGGATTGGCAGTCGTTAAACAAGGCAGTGTACACAGTGTAACCAACCTGACTGCAAAAGTCTTCGTACAACGCTATTGAGCAAATTTAATCAGCTGTTCAATGATGGCTGCCAGTGGCGCACTTTCATTTCGGGCGGCGGTTTTAGCGGCAAGCTGCCACGCCTGCGGTAAAGGCTGGGACTGTTGCCATGCAACAGTTGCTTGGGGTTCAGATTGGGTCTTAGCCCGCAAACCTTTGGCAGGTGTCCAGAGAAAGTCGGGGTGTTTGTTAATATACCATTCGCCGCCGATGATTTTTTTGTTCACATCCAGTTCCAAATCGTAGTAGTAATCGACCTGACGAATCGCGTCGTTACTCGGGCTGTCTGTAGAGTTATGGCTGGGGGCGGTTTCCACCACATAAGACACGGTCATAGCAATACCGACAACAAATTTTGTTTGCGCACTGCGAAACTTGCTGAATTTGTCTTTGGTAAATGCCGCTTTGTCGATGGTTGCTTCGGCTAATGTGGGTTTGAAAACCATAAGCTGCGGGTTGAAATACCGATAGCTGTATTTATAAACAGGCTGATTCCATACTTCGTAGTCAAAGGTAACATCCATCACCATGCTGCGGCTGGAAGCCCCGATCTGGTTGACGATGGCAAGATGCCATGACGCAGGATTGGTGTCAAAGCATTGGCTGGAAGTGAGTCGCCCTGTTACAGGATCAGCGGGCGGGTTTTTGTCATTGCAGCGTCCGCCGATAAAACGCGTGGCACTGGCGCAGTTAGCCCACAACAATGAAGCGAGTGCCTTAATGTCAGACGGGTAGAAGGTCAGAGAAACGTTGTTCGGTGCTTTAAGAGCAACCGTCTTTTTGGGGCGCGCCAGCATATAAGCGGCAGGCGCCCAGCCGTGACAAATTCCCATCCATGTTTCTACCGTGCCGTTACTGTCAAAATAACCCTTGCCCTCAGCCCACATACGTTGAGTCAGTGACGCGCTACTGTCGCCGATAAGGGCATCATATTTTTCCGAAGGCGACAGTTCGTTGATTCTTGCCGCATCATTACTCGCAAGAATACCCGCAGAAGGCTTGCTTTGAATGTAGTCGAAGTTTTTTTTCCAGTTTGCTGCGGCAGGAAATTTTGTGTCCGCATAGCGCGCACCCAGAATACCTTTGTAAATCGCCCAATAGTCATCCGACCAAGGAGACTCAGCGAGTTTGGATTGCATAAGCCCCGCCGCTTCCATCGAATCCAGTTTATTATGTTTGACTGCATCGACAAGGTTTTCTACTTTGTCATTGGATTTAGGGGCGGCTGGAAAACCGCTACCCGCAGGACTTAACATCTGCATCCGCTGGGTATCGCGTGCCGCGATATAGTCTTTGTTATCAATCGCACTCTGCGAAAACAGCGTACTGCCGACAACGGTCTGACCACTGGCATCTGTTTTGGGCGGCTGCCGATTTATCACTGCTTTTGGATCTTGCTGAAAAGCGGCTAAATAATTATTGATTTTTTGTTCGTCGTTATTTGGCATGACAAGCTCCTTAATTATTAGGATAGGGTCGAGTGATTCCACTCAGTTTCAACAGTCCAATAAACCGAGCGGGTTGATAAATACGTTCTAACTGAGGTCAGGCATGAAAAAGCCATAGTCCACGAAAAGCACGAAAGGCACGAAAAAATCAAAATCTGCTATTCAGGCATCCAAAACACGTTCTGAATGTTTTGTGCTTTTCGTGTCTTTCGTGGACAAGAATTCTTGTGCTTAACCACCAAGCTCCACTTCATAGTAGAGTGCTTGAGCCGTATCCTGTTGCACGGAATTTTTTAGTGCGAGCGGAATACCTTGGTCGCTACGCAGCACACCGCCCTTTGTTATGGCGTTCAAGCGGTTTTCCAGCTCGCCTAAAGGTATTTGTCCCCAGCGTTTTTTGACCGCCATTTCGTGGTCAACCGGCACACACGCAACCTTCAGATTAGTCATCAGTTCCAGTCCCTGTTCGCGCAATGTGGCATTGTGGCTGCCGTGATGCCCTGTCTTGTAAAACACGGTACGTTTTAATAAATCGGAGCCTGTCACGGTTTCGCCATTCACCGCCCAGCTCAAGTCTTGCCACGATAGCCAATTGCCCACTTGAGCATCCGCTGCAAACAACAACACATCACGATTCGGTAGCTCCAATGCCAGCACTAAGCTGGTGTTGTTGGTGGCACTGTCAAGTTGCAATGCGAGACTGGAGGAAATATCCAGCCAATCGGAATCAATACGCCGCCACGCTTGGTCTGACGCTTCTGGCAAATCAGCATCGACTCCCCAATAGTGCTGTTGAAAAAACGGCATCTGCTGCGCCATCTCCGTAGGAATTTGCCAGATTGAATCAAACGGCGCAGCGCGATTATCATCGGTCAATTCTGGGTTCAGCTGATTAAGAAAAACCGCCGCCAAACTGTATGTTTCTGGTTGACGACTAGAGGGATTGGAACGCTTGAGTAACGCTTCGTCAGGTGGCGGCCCCAGTATGTAGGCGCGTACACCTGTTCCTGTCAGCTCTTCTGGCTTATCACTGGGATGACAATAACGCGGCTCACCCAAGTGGCGCACGACCTCCAATGCCTCGGCGGTCGTGCCATGACCTGTCGCACCGAAAAACTCCAGCAGACTATCGAGAAGAGAATCGCCCCCGCCGTCCAGTCGCATTCTTGCAGAGGCGGACGTTAATGCCATGCGCAACGCCCGCCGCTCAGCTCGAATTTTCTGGGCGAGTTCGTCCTCTGGATTTTCAGCCCAGCTCATCCACACCTTGTCGATGTTAAGCTGACTGAACAGCTCCTTCGCCTGCACGAACCCCGACAGGTGATCCCAATGTTCGTGCGTCGCAAGCAGCAAATCAATATGACCATTGGTGGTTTTAATGATGTCATTAACGACCGCTTGCATCTTGGCGGTTGCATCCTGCGTTCCGATGATGACACCACAGTCAATCATGATGTAGAACGGTTCGCCTTTATCACGCGGCAAAGTCACCAAGAAACAATCACCCAATCCTTGCCTATACATACGAATCTTCACAGCCGTCGATTTAGACGCTGAAGCGGCTGTCCGTGACGTAGATTTTGAAGTGGTCTTCGCTTTGGTTTTCGTTGTTTTTTCAGTTGCCATCTCTTTCTCCTAAAAATCCCTGTGCATCATAGCGAACGGTTCTTTGCTCAGAGCGGATTTGCTGAGATAGTTGACCGCCAGATTGCTCTTCGTCAAGCGGCGTTGATAATCATCTTGCGCATCCATACGCGCTTGATTTCCCACGCGTTTCCGTATGACGTATCGAATGGTGTGCAACTCTAAATCAATGATTAAGGTACAGCCGCCCCGATATTGTTCACCGCTCTCTGACGACCAACACTGGGTAATTTCAGTGACTAAATCCGTGCGTTGCTGACCATCGGCACCAATCCGCCGTGCAGGGCGAACTGAATGCACTTCAAATGGTTGCAGTTCGGCGATATGTGCAGGCGGTTTATCCCGATGATCGTAAATGCCCAAGGCTTCGAGGTCTTGTTGCTTAACGCACTCTTTCGACATTAACCACGTCAAGACTTTCAAACAGTTTTCTTGTGAAATTTTGTCCGCTTGCTGACGTTGTAAACGCAAATCCCAATCCAGCCGCAGTTCTCCCAGAATAACTTGTAATTTCCCTTTCATATCGGACGACACCTCGGGTCTTTCCCAGCACAGACTATTGGTTGATAAGGTGCGCACATTGTCAGGATAAATCCCGCGACGGCGAAAACCTTGGATAATTGACGCACGGTAGCCCCACGGGTCGTCTGGCACTAAATCCAAATCCGCGGTAATCAATGCCCGCAGGTATTCACCAAAACGGATGTCCATCGGCGGACAGTAGTCGAGTGCGCGAATGCAGATATTCAAAAGATGTGCCGCAATTTTGCCTACCTCCTCGGCAAGCCGATTCACCAACTCATTGCTCATTAATCCATTAGGCAAAATACCTGTACCGCCTGTGGCTATGCGAATCAGGTCTTCACTGCGCCGACGGTAAATATCGAGGAAAGCGTCGAAGATGGCGGCAACCAAGACTGCCCCTCGTTCATGCGCGCCTGTCGCACTCAGATAATCGGAACGCTTTGGCTGGGCGGGCAGCCATTTTGCTGTCGCTTCGTCTATATAACCGATGGCACTGCGCAATGCACCGCGTCCACCGATACCTTGCCCGAATTGCTGTGCTAATTCACCGAGTAAATTGTGCTGCGTAAGGTCGCCGCGCGTTCTGGCAAGCTGATCTTTTAGGGCTTCGGGTACGGTAAAATGCTGAAACAACGCGACTATATCGGCAAAGGCTTCGTGAAAAGCCAACACATCGTCGTTGCTGGGTTGACTGAAATAACGGTGTAAGCCGTCTAATAACGCGTGGGTTGTTTCATGGGCAATAATGTCGTGAGACAGACAGCAAAATACCATGCCTTCTGGCAGGTTCTCACCCGATTCGGTCGCCGATGCGCAGAAATAACCGAACAGCAAGGCTTTTTTGTCAGGACTGTAATACGAATTGGCTTCCCGCAGGGCGTGCGGATAAATACGCAAGCGGCGCACAAATTGACTATTAATGAGTTCTTTATCGCCTTGTGTTTGTTTGATAAAACGCGGCGACCACAATGCAACCCGCCCCAATGCGCGTTCAAAGTGCTGGATAGTCTTCATGGCAACCGCATAAACCATCTGCTGATGAAAGCGCGGATCTGATTCAGACGGCGTTAGCCCTGACATAGACAGAATGGACGGATGATTCAAGTCTACAGGCGCGTAACAACAGCCCGTCGCGGAATCAACATCGACCACTTCAAGATACTCACCCACCGGCCCCGCACGCAGATCATCTTCCCAGATAACATCCAATGTGGTTTGATTCAGATGCAGAAGGTCTGGGTTATTCGCCAATAAAGGATCATAAGTAAATACCCGAAGTCTACGATACAGCGGCGAACGCAGCGGAGGTGTTATGGCTAATGTCAACCGTGCAACATCACGCTGAGAGAGATGCTGCGGCACGAGGTCACACTGGTGTGCGTGAGGAACTCGCGCCGCGTAGTCAGTCAAAAAAGACTTGAGCGCGCTGGAAATACCCTGCGCATTGCTCAATAGTTCGATGATACGTTGACGATCAGCAACCGACAGTGCTTCCAGATTTTCTGGGTCAGGCAATAATTGCGTAATTTCGGTCGATTGTTGGGAAATCTGTAATGCCTCCAGTTCAAACATACGCTGGCGGACATCAGGAGTCACCGCCACACCCAGCCCCGTAATAACACGGAGAAATGGAAAACGGGCAGAGTCACGCGGTTGTTGCACAAGACGGTTGGCGGCGGCAGGCTTTTGAGCGAGAGCCGAATCGGCTCGGAGTGTGCCACGCCCTAAATACTGTTGCTGATTAGCGGGCGGCGCGAGTGCTGAATCGAACAAGGCTTTGCGAACCGCTTCAACGCGCATCCAGCCTTCTGGGTATCGCTCCCATTCAGTCTTGTACTTCTGAATCCACAACGCCGCAGCGGCGGCAATTTGTGGTGTTGCGGCTGACGTGCCACGACCATCGTGATCTACCAACGCAGAACAGCCTATTCGCGCCCAAGGCGTATTAGGGGTAAATGCCGCCAGTGTCGTTGATAGCTTGCTAGAAGGGCCGTAATTGCCTGCCATCATATTGAAAGGCAAATCCGTATAGGGGCGACCATTCGCCATAACACCGCACGCGGCGATGACGCGGTTGAAGCGTGCGGGATAGACAATATGATGCGTGGGCAGATTGTTGATATTATTGCCCGCTGCCGTCACCATGAACACGCCGATGTCATACAGTGCATTCACCGCCTCTGCCCACGCTTGTGAAGCAAGCCCGCCCATACTCATGGTAATGACGTGGGCGCGGCGCGTTGGATGTTGGAATAAGCCGTAAACATAATCGAGCGCGCGAGTAATCGAACTGTTTTTGAACAGCACTACCGAATTAGCGACACGAATCGGGATAACTTCCAAGAAAGGCGCACCGCCTACATACACACCGCCAACGGCATTACCCGCCAGAATACTGAGTGTTCCGCAACCGTGTCCAAGATTAGTCAAAACCCCAGAAGTCTGATCGCTGGCATCATCGGGCGTGTCCTCGTCAACAAAATTCTTTTGCATATCTCGCCGCCAAAATTGCGGCAATGTTTGATGAGCAGGGTCATATCCCGTGTCTAAATGCGCGATTCGAACCTTATCGGCAGGATTACCAATAGCAGTGCGTGCCGCGTCCAACTCAGAATGCTGGTTGTCCCGAAACCAATTATCATCGGGTGATGTCGCAAGCGGCGGCGTGGCATCCTGAGGTGCCGCTGATTGGCAATCGCGCGCTATTGCAAACGCCTGCTTCGCCACTGTTCCGCTCAGCCATTGCTGTTCAAAATCAGGTTCAGCAAATTCCACTGTTTCCGAATCGGCAACACCAAAACCCTGTTGAACTAAATGATGGCACAAATCCCACGCGTTGACATCGCGGCTCTGCTCGCCAGTTGACATGATGTACCACTGTGATGGCGGGGCAGCACCTAGGGCAACAGTTGCGCGCGGGATATGTTCAAACAGCGGCTGAAAAGTGGCAGTCACGTCCTGTTGTGTTTTGCCGAATTTAAAACGCACTGCTTGTTCTGGCGCAGTGTGCATTTTAACGAGAAGACGTGGTGTACGAGTAATAGCGAACATAGTTGTGTTCCCATCATCAACGAGCATTAATCCAAGCAGTATTTCAAACTTTGTCTGACTCTGCACTTAACAACGCTATCTAATAAATCATGGTTATATGGCTTTATATCTTACAATCGCACGACAATTAATATCTGACGGAAAAGCGAGCGCATTATTTTGGTATTAGAATGTCAACTGAAACCTAATCAGCAATAAGTAGTTGCGCAAACGTTTTCAGAACTACGACTGCCAGTCCTTTATAAGGACTGGCAGTTGTTTTATGACGCATTGTTATTCATCGCCACTTATAATTTCTACACGGTGCAATCAGTAGCGACAGCTATAAAGACTAAACCTTGAAAATAGAAAATGCAATGACTGAAAATGGAGTATTAAAGGGTATAAAATGGATATAAAAAATACCCATTAAAGTCATTGCGACGGTGAATAAAACATTAAAATAGCGGTTAAATTCGCAGTGATGATGGATGATTTATCCCGTGATAGAAGAAAAAATCAGCTAGCGTTGGAACTCGTCTTGGATAATGGGGATTTTAAAATCATCACAAGAAATTATAAATATGCGAGTAGATTGCGGTTCATACCTCACCCCAAACTACGATGCTAAGCGCACTGCCTGCATACTTTCAGTTGGAACTTCATCGTTCGCGTCTTTAACTGCACCAGCAAACACAAAACCATCAGGCAATATCGCATTTTTATTATATTGTTCATGCAATATCAGAAAATCATTGTCGGGATAATTTATTTTGACCCAAATAGAGCTATAGCCAGACATAATAATTATTCTCAACGATTATATTGGTTTCTTTGCAGTGAAATAGAATGTGCATCTTATCGAGTTCATTCTATTTCGCTACTTATAAGCTGTCGACTTATAGTAGGCATTTGTAGAATATACCAAAATGAGCATAACACATACTTTTGGTCTAAATGTTAGACATTTTCGCAACTCTAAAGGACTTTCTCAGGAAGGACTGGCGGAGCTTTGCGAGTTACATAGAACTTATATCGGCTCTGTTGAACGAGGGGAAAGAAATATAACACTCATTAACGCCGAAAAAATTGCTAATGCGCTAGAACAACCACTTGCATCCTTCTTTTCTGAAAAAACATCATGACAATAGAAACAACATTAGATGGCATACTTCAATCTTATAAATCGTCATTTATTGATAAAGTTTATTCAGAAGAAAATGATGACCGTGATTTATTGATGGATGTATTTGGTATAACGCCTCAATTAAAAAGAGAAAATCGCCAATATTGGGGAAGAGAATTAGGAAAGTGTTGGGAATCTCTTGTTGTAGAAATTTGCAAGCCTGTCGAAAGTTTTCAACCTGCTTTGCGTATCGGTGGTGACGAGCCATGCGATTTAATCGTAAAACAATATGCAATTGATACCAAATACAGAGTTGGTTCAGGTGACTCAGGCACTTTAAAAAAATTTAAATCTTATGGTGTTTTGTTGCGTGAGCGTGGATACGAGCCTGTTTTTCTTTTTTTACGAGAAGATAATCTACCCGCCGCAATAACTGCTTGCCAAAAAGGTACTTGGAGTATTTATGCAGGCAAGCAATCGTTTGACTTTATTAAGGAAATTTCTGGTTTTGATATTGAAGCTTTTTTAATTAGAAAAGCGAACACGTTTCCTGTGGATCGCCAATAGTTTCTAATCTTTTTTCGATAATATCTATATATGATGGTTCTAATTCAATACCGATATAGTTAATGCCTTCTAATTTAGCGGCAACAAGGGTTGTTCCAGACCCTGCAAAAGGGTCGATAATCAAAGATTCTTTTACTTTTGGTACAAAAATATCAACTAATTTTTGCATTAATGCCAAAGGTTTTACGGTGCAATGAACATTAAAATTTTGAGATTTGTCTCGTCCAATATTTTCCAATATATTTGACTGAAATCCACCATCATCTTGTTTTGTGTAAAATAAGCCAGTGCCGTACTTGAGTAAGGTTTCAGTATAATTATTAGTTAATGGTTTTTGTAATACACAAATAGATTCCCATTCACTGCGTAAGCAACTATGCCAACCGTCCCACTGTTCTGGATTATCGTAACCTTTCTGCTCAAGTTTTCTTTGCATATTTATACCTTTAGGTATTCCGCTAGAACGTCTATATACAATCATATCTCTGGCATAAAATCCTACTCTTTCTAACGCCACCTGCACATGAGCAATAGTTCTTGTACTATTAAAAACTAAAACCGTTGCCCCAGGTTTACATATTCTAAATAACTCAGTTGCCCACTCAAAACACCAGTCTTCATATTCAATAATATTGTTTCGATTTTTTTTATACCAACTTTCATTGCGAACACCACCCGACAACCCGCTACCATAAGGAATGTTTTTTACTAATGTTTTACTATTTTGTACGCGCTCAACCCGCCGCCGAATTTCCTTATCATCCCATTTATGACCAATAAATTCGTAATTATAAGGCGGGTCTGTGATGCACGCTGATACGGAATTTTCAGGTAATTTTTTCATTACCTCTCGACAATCGCCTAAAAAAACTTTGTTTTTGAACTTGTCCATTAATTTATCCGGCAAAATGCTACTTATAGAATTCATTATACTCATTTACTTGTCAAACAACCACCCCCAGCTTCTCCAACAACACCCTAGGTGATTCAAAGCACATCGCTTTAGTCTGGCTGTCAATGGCGACTTGGATGCTGTGACCTTTGGTGAGTCTTGCGCCTGTGCGTTTATCGGTAATCTGGTAGTTTATTTTCAGGCGGTTTT
>Ga0208116_1000066_pt1 | contig 47035 bp, 46 predicted proteins | sample LakWasMeta9_HOW4_2_FD_183859 | JGI IMG/M metagenome (GOLD analysis project Ga0208116, IMG submission 183859) | Freshwater sediment methanotrophic microbial communities from Lake Washington under simulated oxygen tension - Sediment Metagenome... | ecosystem: Environmental > Aquatic > Freshwater >... | reverse complement strand
AAAACCCGCTCCTCCTGAGCAACCCCACCACCTAAACTCCTGTTAGTGCCGTAGTGAGCTGGCTATTATAGCGAACTGGTTTTTTTAGTCAAGCATTTATTTCTATAAACTCATGGTTTCTTTTGCCTACTTAATACAAACAATCTCTTTAACCATAACTACTTTATGACACTAATTGTCTTTTCTTGCTAAAAATTTGTCAACATCTTTAGGCGTAGCCGTCAAAATTTTAATTAAAACATCAACAGTACAACAAAATAATAAATATTTTTAAATAAAAATCAAACAGTTAAATAAAGATATCTAGATTTAACAGACTAGGCACGATATATGCTTTTATTCTTATAATAAATTAACAAAAGCCAACTCATTCTTTTGAGTAGTCGTCAATATGCTTATCTATAACACTATATAGAATGTAATTTTAACGTGGAAAATCTGGTAACTCCTCGTTTTGCAATAATTGAAAGTCCTTTTATTAGTTGTATACTGAATGGATTAAACCACGCGAATCAGTTCTTATTCATCAAGCGATAGCGTTTTAAAGGAGATCGAACAGCTCATGTGTAATAATTCCAAATCAACCGCCGGCTTTACGCTGTTGGAACTCATTGTTACTATTTCTATTGCGGCTATTCTAATGGGGTTGGCGATACCCAGTTTTAATAATGTCATTAGAAATAGCCGATTGACAACGTATACCAACGAATTTGTCTCCGCACTTAATTTAGCACGCAGTGAAGCTGTCAAACGCGGAGTCTCTGTATCAGTTCGTAAAATCGGAGGAACAGGCACTTATTGGAGTACCAGCGGCTGGAATGTTTTTGTAGACAACAATGATAGTGGCACGATTGATACTGGCGATCAGATTATTAGAACTTATCCACCCCTGCCTTCAAATTTTACCTTAGTTGGCAACAATAATGTTACTAATTTCATTCGTTACAAAGCAGATGGAACAAGCAATACTTTCGGTAGCTTTGCTATTTGTGATATTAGCGATGGAACCAATCCTAAACCCTACGCATCCAAGCTAATCATTATCCGAACACTAGGTAGGATACGCATGGCTAAAGATAGCAACGGCGATGGAATTCCTGAAGATGACACTAAAACAGCCCTTACTTCCTGCACATCACCATGAAAACACACACTGGATTTACACTTATTGAAGTGCTAATTGCCATGCTACTGCTTGCAGGTGGCTTATTGGGATTAGCCGCACTGCAAACCACAACACTTAGGAGTAATTTAGCGGCTTACAATTATGGGCAGGCTACGCAGCTACTTTATGATATGGCCGATAGAATGAGAGCCAATAATTGCAAACCTAATGCAGGTTCCACACCCGCTTTAACCTGTAATTATCCAGCTTATGCTGCTGCGGCTAGTGCGTACATTACTAGCAATAGTAATACTTATGCTTCTGGAAAAACAATCAATACAGCGTGTACAACTACTAACTCCCCTAGCAGTTGTACACCTACTGTCTTAGCAAGTAATGACCTCATTGATTGGAACACGGCTATTATCAATACTCTACCAATGGGTAGAGGCAGCATTTCATCAACGGACAACCCTGCAAAAGTAAACAGTGTGTTTGTACTTTCCGTTACTTGGGATGATGACCGTAATGGAACGGTTGATAGTAACGACCCCACCTTTACCATGAGTTTGCAATTATGAAAACGTTTCGTTACTCTGCGTCCCGAAGTGGTTTTACTCTAATAGAACTGATGATAGCGTTGCTCATTGGTGTGTTTTTAATGGCTGGTGTTATACAAATTTTTCTCAGTGCTAAACAAGCCTACCGATTACAAGAAAATTTATCTCGACTACAGGAAAATGGTAGAGCGTCGATGGATTTTCTTACTAAAGATATTCGTATGGCTGGGTATGTGGGATGCGCGTCTAAAATCGTACCGAACAGCATACTTGATCCAACAAAAATCACCATCCCTGCCTTGACTACAGGAACAAACGGTGTCGATGGCGTAAATGTCACCACAAGTAGCTGGGGAGGTGTTGCAAATCCAACAGCCTGTGGCACCAGCCCAGCTAATCAATGTATAGCGGGTACTGATGTCATTAGTTTTCAATCGGCAAGCACCTGTGGTGCCCAGTTAAAAAATGATGTTGATAAAAGTGCTGACCTCAAAATAACAACGCCTAATACCTGCGGAGTTGTACAGGGTGATGTTGTTATTCTGTCCAATTGTACAAGCGTTGATATTTTTGCAATCTCAAATAATCCAGGAGATGGAAGTACAGCTGGTAATGGAACACAAAATATAGCACATGGTGGTAATCTCAATATCAACCCCCCATTTCTAGGCAATAGCTATAGCGCAAACAACTCTGAAATATTAGTCCCTCAGCTATCCAGTTATTACATCCGCTCAGGTTCTGGTGGTGTACCTTCTTTATATCGTGTTGATAACACCAAAGCGGCAAGCACTAACAATCCAGTTGAATTAATTGAAGGCATAGAAAATATGCAGATTCTGTATGGTGTAGATACCGATGCACCACAAGATTATGTACCCAATTATTACGTCGATGCGTCAAAAGTGACTAACTGGACGGCAACTCCACCTAATGTTGTTGTCAGCGTTCGCGTCAGTTTGCTAGCCGTCACCATTGAAAATAACTTAACAGATACTGTTCAACCGTATTTCTATAATGGTGCAACCGTCACCCCCGCACAAATAGCTGTGGTCAGTACTGACACATCACAACTGTGTCCGCCTTACTCAGGTGCATTACCTGCAACCTGTAAGATGGCAAATGATCTTAGGCTGCATCGAGTGTTTTCCTCCACCATTGCCGTGCGCAATCGACTACTTTAAACGGTGCGTATCATGACCTATAAACGCTTAGCAAATTCGCATCATCAATCAGGTGTCGTATTGGTGATTAGCTTAATCATGCTATTAGCTATCACACTAATCGGCATCACCAGTTCCAACGTAACAGGACTGGAAGAAAAAATGGCGGCTAACAATAAAGATAAAAACCTCGCCTTTCAAGCGGCTGAAGCCGCATTAAGAGGGGCTGAGGCGACTATTGGAGCTGCCAAACCTTCATCCGTGAACAAGGGTACCCGTACCGCTGTCATAGCCAATCAGGGTGTTGGTGGTGGTGCAGGCTATTACACATTACTACAGGATAATGCCACCATAACAAATGGTGTGCAGACCAAAAATCCAGACCCGATAAATCCAGCACAAACACCGCCTTTTTACAGTAACTACTCAGCAACCACCTGTGCAAATTGTGTTAATTGGGGAAGTACTCAGCAAAGCCCGACCAAGTCCAGTCCAGTCAACTCTATTGTTTATACGGGTGCGACACTAAAAGGTCTGTATAACAAACCTGAATATATTATCGAAGAAATAGATAATAAAGGGAATTCAGTGACTGGTAGCACAAAAATTTGTGACCCCACCGACCCTCCAGGTTGCCTTAATACCACCACAGGAAATACCATTACGTTTCGCATCACTGCACATGGCTGGGGTAACAGTGCTAGTTCGGCAGTCAATGTACAGAGCATTGTTAAAGTCACTTATCCTTAAATACAGTAGATCAATCACTTAGTCTATGGAATAGACTGGCTTAGCAAACTCATCACCCGCGATGTTAAATCGCGGGTGATTTTTAATTTGATATTCAGGAGTTCGATATGAACACTCGTACTATGCACAACATCGCTATCAGCCTTATTTTGGGCGGCACATTGAGTGTTGTCTCGAATTCAGTGCTGGCAGCCGTCTCTCAAAATCCTGTTGACATCTCGCAAACACCGTTAAGTGTCGGTGCATCAGGGGTTGCACCCAATATCATGCTGATGGTTGATAATTCTGGCTCTATGGATAGTAGCTTTACTACGCCAGCTACCGCAACCCTCAGCAATATGCCCAGTAGTTTTACTTACAATTGCCCCTCACCCATAACTACTGGTTCAACATCTTCAACAGGTACAGGATCGAATGCTCCTCCTGTTGTGTATATGACAGTAAGTAGTTCATCTGCAAAGTTCTGTACCGCTACTGCCGCTACGACGGGAAGATTCGGTAACACTGCTGCTACTATTTGTGGGGGTACAGCCGTTTCTTTTGGAAATTCCAGCTCTGCAAAATGCTTTAATCCCAGCCAATACTATAAGGTTACTTATTCAAGCAGCAGCAGCTCAGTTGGCGCGAGCTTAGGCACTTATTTGGGCGCAAATCTTAACTGGTATTTTTCCAGCAATAGTTTTTCAAGCGGCTCTCTGACAGCTGGATCAACATCATGGACACGCCTTAGCATGGCGAAGGCGGCCGCCAATAATCTGGTCACGTCTCTCACGCCTGCAACAGGAGAATCCATAAAAGTGCGTATGGGATTAGCATCATATAATCAGGATACCAGTCTGGGTGGCAGTCTCTTAGTACCTATCAGTGATCTTAATTCAACTCAAGCAACCAACCTTACCACTGCGGTTAACGCACTTAGTGCAAGCAGCCCTACACCTTTGTCAACAACACTATCCGACATTGGACGGTATTTTACGACGGGCTATACAGGTACTACACTCAAGTTGCATCCGAGTGCCACTGCTTCAGATGTTAACCTTAACACCCTATTTAACAATCAATCCATTGACACATCTAAAAATACCTCAGGTCTCAGTGCAACAGCTTCACCTATTCAAAATTATTGTCAAAAAAATGCTGTCATTTTAGTCTCAGATGGTCTGCCCAACTATGATCGTAACGTCAGCACCCTTATGGCTGATTATACGGGTGACTGCGGAACTAAAAAGGTATGTGATTCAACTATTGATACCTCTTACACCATCGGCTTTCCAGGTCCGACAACAGCAACAACCTATACGAATACGCCTACTCGCGCTGATACCGGTCCTAACTCCTGCGGCACATACAACGCTTGTGCCACCAGAGATAATAGAAACAGATGTCAAGATGGTTATGTTGCGCCATGGACGGTAATCTGTAAAAATGGCAGTAAAACAGGACGCGCCTACGAAGCAGGCGGCAGTGACTTTCTCGATGACGTTGCCGCCACACTCTATGACATCGATTTACGCCCTGATTTAAGAGCAGCTCATCCCTCTACCCCCAAACAAAATCTAAGCACTTATACTATCGGTATTGCTGACCCTTCTGTAAAGGCACAAGTCAGACCATCAAATGGCGGCACAGGTATTGAAACAGTAGGAACTGTTTTGGAAGATGCAGCAACAAGAGGCGGCGGTACGTTTACCTTTGCTGATAACTATCAGCAGTTAGCTGACGCTTTGGATAAAATGGTTTCCGCTATAAGAAAAGGCGTAGGCTCTTTCTCTACCATCACTGCAAATTCTACACAATTGACTGCGAATACTGCATTATTTCAAGCGTCTTATGACACTGCCGATTGGACTGGCGACCTTTATGCGCTAAAACTGGATTCATCAACAGGTAATGTCATTTACCCCGCCGCATGGAATGCGGGTACAAAAATAGTCACACCGGTACCTGCCGCACAAACAGAATGGCAAAATCGAAATCTGTTTACTTACAACACCACCGCAAAAGGTATCACCTTTAAAGGAGCAACTTCCAGCGTCATTTGCGCCAAATTAACATCCACTCAACTCAGCGCACTGGGTATCGCAAGTTGCAGTAACGCCAGTGATATAGGCTTATGGCGACTGGATTACTTACGCGGTGACATCAGTCATGAGGTGGTCAATAGCTCTCAGCCCCAATACACAACCGACCCGCGCCTGACCAATAATACCGCCGCTAATCGAATGTTTCGCAATCGCGTCCGTTTTCGCCAAAACAATTCAGGCATTGGCGAAACACCCGCATACAAACAGGGTGACGTTTGGCAAGACCCTTGGTTATTAGGCGACATTGTTAATTCAGGTGCCACCTATGTGGGTACACAAGACTATGCTTATGCTAATAAAAGCATCACTGAAAGTTCATCTTATGCTACGTTCGTCGCCTCTAAAAGCACTTGGAAACCGATGTTGTATATTGGTGCCAATGATGGCTTTCTACATGGTGTTGATGCCAGTTTAACAACTACAGGCGGTAGTGAAGTATTCTCTTATATGCCCAATAGTATTTTTAAATCAGGTGGCGGTTTAATCAACTTATCATCACCTACCTACTCTCATCAATATTTTGTAGACGGTACTGCGCGCGTGTCTGATGTTTATTTTGACAACGCTTGGCATACCGTGTTGGTCGGTACAACAGGGGCAGGTGGCTCTGGTATCTTTGCGTTAGATGTAACCGATCCTACTGGTGCTTCCTCTGGTGTAGCAGGTTCTGCCGCTAATGGAACAGTTTTTGGTGCTAGTGATGTATTATGGGAAATTAACAATACCAACACACCTATCGCAGCAGATGCTACTAACCTTGCAGGTAATCTGGGCTATGCCTTACCACAAGCTACAATGGGCAGAATGAATGATGGTTCGTGGGCTGCTATTGTTGCCAATGGTTATGTGAGTACCAATAACAAAGCGGTGTTATACATTGTCAATATTAAAACAGGGGCAATTATTGCCACACTGGACACTTTAACAGGCAGTGCTACCGCAGCTAACGGTCTATCAACACCTGTTGCCGCTGATATTGATGGTAATGGCACGGTTGACGCAATTTACGCGGGCGATTTACTGGGTAATATGTGGAAATTTGATGTCAGTGACAGCAATAACACAAAATGGCAAATTGCTTATGGTTCTAAAACTGTCCCAGCACCTTTATTTACTGCTTGTTCAGACGGAACCAGCACGACCACTTGTGATGCCAGCAGACAACCCATTACCAATAAACCGCAATTGGCTTCAGTCAGTGCAGTGCAATCCACTGGGGGCATTATGGTGTACTTTGGTACTGGTCAATATTTCCAAGATTCAGATAACAATATTACCAATACAAAAACTCAGACGTTTTATGGTATCTGGGATAAATGCCCACCGATTAGCACTCTAACTGGAACTAACTCAACTATATCTACCAGCCCTGCCAGTGTATGCAGCACATCTGTTCCTTCACCTGCGCGAACCACACCCGCTAATACACCAGCTGGTGCGTTAGTCCAACAGACTATTATCGCGCAACAGTCAATCAGTGATACCAATTTCCGAGGAACGTCAAATAACACTATCGACTGGAGTACTCAAAAAGGTTGGTACATGGATTTTGTTAATCCCAATACAAACAAAAATGAGGGTGAGCGTATCGTCAGCGCATCCCTTTGGCGTGACGGACGTATTATATTTGCCACACTGATTCCTATTCCTACCACGACAAGCAGTACAGATGTTTGTATTGCAGGATCAACCAGTACCAGTTGGTTTATGGTACTGGATGCAGCAACAGGATCGCGTCCCAGCACACCTACATTGGGTGATACTATGATAACTGTAGGCACTCAAAGTGTTCCTGTATCTGGTCAACAAACAAAAGACGGAAGTATTGGAACACCAACGATTATAACGGGTGCTGGTAGTGGAGCTACTACTGGTAGTGGAACTACTGGTAGTGGAACTACTGGTGGTGGAACTACTACTGGTGGTAATATCGATGTTTCCCCTACTGCTCAAGGGTATTCAGGTAATAGTAATGGTGGTACTACTCAAATCGGTATCCACACTGATCCAGCTTCAACTTCTGGTGCGGGTCGCCAATCTTGGAGACAGCTGTAAGCAACAATAAGGGGCTAATGGATTAGCCCCTACTCTATGCACAAGTAGATTTATTAATACACACTTGCCGATTCGGCTTGTAGGAAAACACCTATGCAACAAAATAAACAATATGGCTTTACCTTGATTGAGCTGATGATTGTTCTGGCAATCGTTGGGATATTAGCAAAAATTGCTTATCCCAGTTATCAAGACAGTATGATTAAATCACGCCGCGCCGATGCTAAATCGACATTATTGGAGTTGTCGGTTTTTATGGAGCGTTATTACACGGTAAATGGTTGTTACAACGTACCCACCTCTGGGGCGTGCGTTGCTGGTAATGCTGCACCTGCACTACCTTTTAACATTGCACCTAAATCGGCTTATAACCCTAATGTAGCGTCGTCTACTGTTAAGGCAAATTATGATTTGTCGGTGAGTGCAGTCACACCTACTTCCTTTACCTTATCGGCGATACCGAGAGCAAATGCACCTGATACTGTATGCGGTACGTTGACGTTGGATAATACGGGAGCTAAAACAGAAAATGGAACGGGAACAGTGGCAGATTGCTGGTAAGTTACTTGCAGAAAATCAGCGACAAGCTACTCAAACCAGCGATGTCTTAAAGACCTCGCTGGTTTATTTATATCTACACACTTACTTAACAGCAGCCTTAATCTGCAATCAATACTATCTACAAAGACTGAATAAACCTCTCAACGTCGGCTTGGTCAAACCGCCAAGCCAATTCTTTCTTAGTTGCTGAATGATATAACACAGGAATACGAATGGCATACTGTGCTTGCCAGTGTTCTTGTTCAGCAATATCAATAATTTCAATCACTTGATCATAATCATTCGGCAAGCACTTTCGAATAATCGCTTCCGCTTCCTCGCATAAATGACACCCTGCTGTACCTAATAACAATAAGTGCATCATCAGTGTTTGGTGATTTTTTCTAAATAGCCCATGAATAAGGCAGAGGTGACAAATGTCAGATGAATGATAACGTACCACATTAATTTATCGTTCGGTGTGGCGTTGATATTCATAAATACTTTCAGTAAATGAATGGATGAAATAGCGACAATGGATGAGGCGACTTTCATCTTCAAAGAGCCGTAATCGTGCGTACCTAACCACTCCAGTTTTTCGGTCGCTTCACCTATATCAAGGCTTGAGACAAAATTTTCATAGCCGCTGAACATGACAATCACAATCAAGCTTGCAACCAGCGTGAGGTCAATTAAACTGAGCAAGGTCAATACTAAGTCTGACTCACCGATTTCAAAAATATGCGGCAGGAAATGCAGCATTTCTTGAAAGAATTTGATGAAGATAGCAAGCAATGCCAGACTTAAACCCGCATAAATAGGCGCAAGTATCCAGCGACTGCCGTACATTAATTTTTCTAGTGCGTGTTCTATTTTTTCGTGGAATGGCATGGTGTTGGTTCTTGTTGATGAATGGTACAACAAGACCTCGCAGGTTTTTAAAACCTGCGAGGTCTAATCGTATAATTAATGGTGTAGATGTGCCGCCAACCAACGCGCCGCGACTTCTTCGGCAATGCCTTTGCGGCGGGCGTAATCGGCTAATTGCTCTTTATCTATTTTACCGACATTAAAATATTGCGCCTCAGGGTGGGAGAAATACCAGCCGCTGACTGCCGATGCGGGATACATCGCATAACTTTCCGTTAATTCAATGGTGGTGTGTTCAGTGACATTGAGCAATTCAAATAGTTTTTCTTTTTCGGTATGGTCTGGGCAAGCGGGATAACCGGGTGCTGGACGAATGCCTTGATAGCTTTCATTAATGAGTTGTTCTGCCGTGTGGTCTTCTTCCGCATAACCCCAATAGTCTTTTCTCACCATCAAATGCAGGTATTCCGCGAAGGCTTCGGCAAGTCTGTCCGCTAGGGCTTTGAGCATAATGGAGCTGTAATCATCATGGTCTTGCTCAAATTCTGCTAATTTTGCTTCGATACCTATGCCTGTGGTGACCGCAAAACCGCCGATATAATCCGCTTTGCCGCTATCTATGGGCGCAATAAAATCCGATAAACAATAATTAGGACGACCAGGTGCTTTGATATTTTGCTGACGTAAATGGTGTAAAGTTTCGCGGACTTGAGTGCGTGAGTCATCGGTATAAACAATAACATCATCCTCAATGCTTGCCGCAGGGAAAAAACCAACCACCGCCCTCGCCTGTAACCAGTTTTCGCTGACAATTTGTTTCAACATTGCGTTGGCATCGGCAAATAGTTTGCGTGCTTCCACACCGACCACTTTGTCATCCAAAATTTTCGGATAACTGCCTGCCATTTCCCACGTTTGAAAAAACGGTGTCCAGTCGATGTAATCCACCAGTGTCGCCATCGGTAAATTATCAATGACTTTAAATCCCAAGAAAGACGGTTTAACAGGTTCGTAATTGCGCCAAACGTGTTTATTGGCTCTGGCATCTTCCAAGCTGTGTTGTTGGGTTTTGGCTTCTCTGCCTTTGTGACGCTCTCTGACTTCTTCGTATTCTGCATGAATGCTTTTCACAAATTCGTCTTTTAAATCCGCACTGAGTAAGTTACTGGCAACGCCCACGCCGCGTGAGGCATCGGTGACATACACGGTCGCGCCATTGGTGTAATGCGGTTCGATTTTCACCGCAGTGTGAGCGCGTGAAGTAGTCGCACCCCCTATCATGAGTGGAATGGTAAAACCTTGCCGCTGCATTTCTTTGGCAACGTGTACCATTTCATCCAATGATGGCGTGATTAAGCCGCTCAAGCCGATAATATCAACATTTTCAAGGCGTGCGGTTTGCAGAATTTTTTCCGCAGGTACCATGACACCTAAATCCACTACGTCATAGTTATTACATTGCAACACCACCGCGACAATATTTTTACCGATGTCATGCACGTCACCTTTCACGGTTGCCATCAAAATTTTACCGTTGGTTTGTCTATCGCCTGCGGCTTTATCGGCTTCCATGAACGGCATTAAATACGCGACCGCTTTTTTCATTACGCGTGCGGATTTAACCACTTGCGGCAAGAACATTTTACCCGCGCCGAATAAATCACCGACCACGTTCATGCCATCCATTAACGCGCCTTCGATAACGTGTAACGGGCGTTCAGCTTCGAGTCGAGCTTGTTCGGTGTCTTCGTCAATGTAATCAGTGATACCTTTAACCAGCGCGTGCTCTAGGCGTTTACTCACTGCCCAACTGCGCCATTCCTGATTTTCAGCTTTAACTTCGCCTGTGCTGCCGTCGCCACGGTATTTTTCGGCAAGTGCTAATAATTGGTCTGTGCCGCTACCATCATGAGTGTTTAATACCACCGCTTCGATAGTGTCGCGTAAGTCTTTGGGTACATCTTCATAAATGGCTAATTGTCCTGCGTTGACAATCCCCATTGTCATACCCGCTTGAATCGCGTGGTATAAAAACACCGCATGAATGGCTTCACGCACAGGATTATTACCGCGAAACGAAAATGATACGTTAGACACGCCGCCAGAAATTAACGCGAATGGCAGGGTGCGTTTTATTTCACGCGTGGCTTCAATAAAATCGACACCGTAATTATTGTGTTCATCAATGCCTGTGGCAATGGCGAAAATATTGGGATCGAAGATAATATCTTCAGGTGGAAAACCGACCTGCTCAACCAGAATTTTATACGCCCGTTGGCAAATTTCAATTTTACGGGCTTTGGTGTCGGCTTGCCCTTCTTCATCAAATGCCATAACGATAACCGCCGCGCCATAACGGTGTACCAGTTTGGCGTGTTTAATGAACGCCTCTTCGCCTTCTTTCAGCGAAATGGAATTGACCACGCCTTTGCCTTGAATACACTTTAGCCCTGCTTCCAAAATATCCCATTTGGAGGAGTCGAGCATAATCGGCACTTTGGCAATGTCAGGTTCGGCGGCAATCAACATTAAAAAGCGCACCATCGCTTCTTTGGATTCCAACATCCCTTCGTCCATGTTGATGTCGATGATTTGCGCACCGTTTTCGACTTGTTGTTTAGCAACGTCTAGGGCGGCTTCAAAATCACCGTTAATAATAAGGCGTTTGAATGCGGCTGAGCCTGTGACGTTGGTGCGTTCGCCGACATTGACGAATAAAGAATCTGCACCGATGCTCATCGGTTCTAAACCTGCAAGGCGGCATTTTTTTTCAATGTCTGGGATGGGGCGCGGCGGGTATTTTCCGACTGCATCGACAATCGCTTTAATGGTCGCAGGCGATGTGCCGCAACAGCCGCCGATGATGTTGAGATAGCCATTAGCTGCCCAATCGGCAATTTCTGCCGCCATCATTTCAGGCGTTTCATCGTATTCACCAAATTCATTGGGTAAGCCCGCGTTAGGATGCGCTGATACATTGGTATCGGCAATGCCGGATAATTCAGCAATATATTGACGCAGTTCCGTCGCACCTAAGGCGCAGTTAAAACCAAAGGAAATAGGATTAACGTGTTTTAAGGAATGCCAAAATGCACCGACGGTTTGCCCTGATAAGGTTCTGCCTGATGCGTCAGTAATCGTGCCTGAAATCATCACAGGCAGTTTATAACCGATGCTATCAAACACTTGTTCGACTGCAAAAATGGCAGCCTTGGCATTCAGGGTATCGAATACGGTTTCGATTAAAATAATATCCGCGCCACCGTCAATAAGTCCGTTTGTCGCTTCGGTGTAGGCAATGACTAATTCATCAAAAGAAATATTGCGAAAACCAGGGTCATTGACATCAGGCGACATGGACGCTGTACGCGCGGTTGGACCTAAGACACCCGCGACAAAACGCGGTTTTTCAGGCGTGCTGTATTGTTCAGCCGCCTGTCTGGCAATTTTTGCCGAAGCGACATTAATTTCATAGGCTAAGGATTCCATGTGGTAATCCGCCATAGAAATCGTGGTCGAGCTGAAGGTATTGGTTTCAACAATATCCGCGCCCGCTTCAAAATACGCACCGTGTATCGCTTGAATAATGTCAGGCTGGGTCAACGATAATAGGTCGTTATTGCCTTTTAAATCGGTTTCCCACTGTGCAAAACGGCTGCCCCGATAATCTTTTTCTTCCAGCTTATAGCCTTGAATCATCGTCCCCATCGCGCCATCGAGAAATAGAATACGCTGGGACAAGTGTTGTTTGAATAAGTCTGTTCTGTTCATTGAAATTACCAAGGGTGTATTGAGTTACTTGTGAAACTAATCATTGCTTAATGCACTAGCTAGCACTATTATTTTTATTTTTTGTCGGTGATGTTATGTCAAAACCAAAAATTACGCAGTTAATTAAAAGTGTTCTTTCTGCCGCTGTGGGCGTACAAAGTGAGGCGAATAGACGCAAAGAATTTGAACAAGGTTCGCTATCAAGCTATGTGATTGCAGGGGTGGTATTTACTGTATTATTTGTCGGCGGTCTTATTCTGCTGGTTTCTTTGATATTGTAAACCAATCAGCCTATCATTTTATTATTAAACATCCATAAAAAAAGCCCAAGCGGAGCTTGAGCTTTTTTATCAACAGTCAGCCGTCATTTATTCAGGTGATTTAAAGCTTTGTTTGATACTTTGAAACATCTCTTTAATGCCACCAAACAAAGCTGGCACTGAAAATTGCTCTTTGGTAATAAATTTAAGACGCAAGAACGCAATCAACAAGAAACTGAAAAGTTGAGGTGCCAACTCAAAATACAATGATTTTAATACACCACTAAAACCTAAATAACGCTCTTCATCCTGTCTGTCTCCACCGTGTACCATAGAGCAACTTGAATTCTTAAACTGCCCCATGTCACCGTCTTTTTCTCCTTCTTTCACGCTGGCTTTTTTGTTATTGTCACAAGCTTCATCTGTTGGACTCATCATTTTGCTTTCTGTTTTAGAGCCATCCAAACTGAAAACATTAACATTGACTTCAATCAACATAAATTGCGTGACGAAAAAAATAGCTGCGGCTGCGGCTGCCCATAAGATAACGTTCGACATTTTTGCTTTTATGACAGTCTGATAAATCCAGATAGCCACAAAAATCATTACTACTGCACCAATCATATTTATACCCTCTTTATTATAATTTTTTTAGGAAAAAGAACATACCTGAACATTTTAGCGTCATTTTTGCATCGTCTTTTTCAAGAACTTTGCAAGAATCATATTTTTCTCGTCCAGGTGCCACTTGCTTTTTAATTTCGCCATTTTCAACTGAATACTTGATGGCTATCTTCATTTCTTTTGTACGACCGACTGAATCGGTTGATGTTGTTAATAACGTACCATCCGATTGAAAATCCCACTCAGTCGTAACTGCTTTTTTTTCGCCGTCTAATTTAATTGCTTCAGCATAAAGATTCCATTTTCCTAAAATTTCAGCATTATCTTTTAATTGAACCTCTGCATTCGCCGAAAATGCTAAGAAAATTGTGGCTAACGACAATATTTTAACGATTTTTTTCATTATTTCCCCCTAGTGTATCTGCTTAAAATAGCAGAGTTTAAACTATACCACACTGGCTATCGAGCTTTAACTATAATCGAGTGTACTCTGTTTATCTTGCCTTATTTTTTAAAAGTCATCAACAATAAGCCTTGACTTTAACATTCTTTTGCACCTTATTTTCTTTTATAAAAACAACTCCCAACCGATTGATTTACACCGCTCTACTCGAAACAAAAGCATTGATAATGCTAACGTATCGTTTATAATGCCAGCACTTCTTTTTAGAAGAAGCACTGAGTTTTAGCAGTGCTATACAAACGTGGAGCGAATATTCAGACTGAAATGGGTAATCCATTGCGGCGGTTCGCGTTGAAGCGTTTACAAAGAATCATAAGAATATTTTCTTATGAAGTTATGATTATGATTCTGATTCCCCTTGCTATGTAGTTAGCAATTTCTCAAAAAAAAATATTAGGTAGGAGATATTCATGGGTTTTATATTAGACTTAACTGAAATGTTAAAAGAACCAAAAGGCATGATTGGCGCGGTTGTCGTTATAGCTGCTGTTTATTTTCTCGCAAAATGGGTTTTCGCTCCACACCCAGACGACGAACAATAAAGTTTTTAGCTTTAAATCGCCTGACTTGGGTCGTTGCTCATTCATTTTGAATGGGTAGCGGCCAAGTTTCCAGCTCAATATTTCAGCACCTTCCGTTTTTATTTGTTTTATACTTAACTATTTTGCGGTTTTTAGACCATCAAAATGTATAAAACACTTCTCGCTAAATTTTCACAACTCTATACTAAACAAGCTCCTACAACAGGCATTGGCTTATTTCGGCTTCTGTATGGATTGGTTACGTTACAGGAAATTATCTTCCTGCTGTATTTCAATCACTTAATATTTGACCCGATTCCGTATATCGACATCGAATTTCCGACGATTTCGTTTTTTTTATGTCTTTGGGCGGTGATTGCCTGCTTTGTCGTGGTGGGCTATCGCTATTCATTTTCGATGTTTAGCAATTACATTTTTTGGATAGTCTTCGTTAATTTCACCACGATGCAGCGTGATTTTGACGGTGGCTTTGACATCTTCATGATTGGCGCAGGCTTTTTTCTGCTGTTTATGCCCGCTGACCGCGCATTTTCTATCGACAATCTGAGAGCTAAACTCAGCACCCCGTTTACACCTTACCAAAGCTACGCCAAACCCACCGTATCTGTCCTTGCCTACCTGCTACCCGTGGCAATTTGTCTGGGCTTTTTGTACTTTGATTCATCCATTCATAAAATGTTTGCCCAACATTGGCGCAATGGCTTAGGTTCGTGGCTACCTGCGACGCAACCTTACTATGTTTCAGCGTTAGATATGTCATGGTTGTTGAACATGGAGTTCGTAGAAAAAACCATTGGCTATACCATCTTGGTTTTTCAATTTACCTTCATCTTCATGTTTTTTCGCCGCCGATTCCGTGTCATTTATTTATTCGTTGGTCTTGGCTTGCATCTGGGTATTACTCTCTCGTTAAACATTTATCCGTTTGGTCTGGGCATGAGCGTATTTTATGTATTGCTGGTACCGTTTAGCTGGTGGCGAGCTATCGGTGAGCGACTGACCGCAAAACAACCTGCCCTGACAGTTTTTTATGACCAGCAATGCCCGTTATGCAATCGCACCGTGCTGACACTGAATCACTTCGATATATTCAGTCGTGTTGCCTTTAAGAGTGCGCAACAATATGCGGCACAGTATTCTGCATTATCCGGTATCAGTGAAGCCACTTTATTGACTGATTTATACGCACTGGATGCGCAAAATAAGGTGTATTCAGGTGTCGATACTTATAGCCAGATCCTGCTGAAAATGGGTTATTTAGCTCCCATCGGATTCCTATTAAAACTGCCTGTGATTCACCACATTGCGGTAAAAAAATACCGTGCCATTGCTGATTCCCGTCTCCGTGTAGCGTGTACCTCAGAATGCCTTATTTCGGAAAAATTACCCGATAACACGCTATATCACCGCATTTTTGAACAATTTGCGGCTAAAAAACCCAAAGCATTTACCAGAAAACTCACCAATATTATGGTTGCCATACTGATTTTGCAATTAAACAGCAGCATTCATTACGGGCTTTTCTATCGCTTGGATTTAGCCATTGAAAAAAGCCCGTTCAGCGCACCCGTTTCTCAAGCCAGTAATGCGCTGATTATGGTCTCACAGTTATTTTTAGGCATCACGCCGCACGCGCTTTATCTGCACGATCATTTTGCGGGTTATGATCGCATTTTAGCGATTACTTACACGGACAAAGACGGTGTGGAACGCTGGTTACCGTTTGTCAATGAACAAGGGCGATTACTGTCTCCTAACTGGGGACGGGTACATTCCATGTGGGCAAATATTGCCGTCACGCCGACTATTAATCATGAGAGAATCAAAAAATTTACCATGAAAGTGACGGCATTCTGGGGCAAGAATATCGGACTGGACATCAATCACACTGAATTTCATCTCAAAATGAAAAAAATCGACGCACCAACCGAATGGGTTTACGATCAGCTGCATAAAAACTTTGCCGCACAATGGACAGATGTCGGCTCGGCAAGGTGGTCAAATAACGTTTTTTCATTCGACTTACCTGACAACATTAATGCCTTATAAGCATCTTAAACACAGCTGAAACGATTTTTATTATTGCATCGACATTATAGTCATGATATAAATTATCCGTGCTTTTCTTAACAGCGCACATAAAAATAATTTAAACCCCATTGGAGGATAACATTATGAAAAAAACTTTAGCAATTTTAGCAATGGCATTAATGATTGTTGGTTTAACTGGTTGTATCGATAGCCAAGACGACAGCAAACAAAAAGTTTCTAGCTCTATCTCGTTATAAGATTTTTTGTAACACCAAAAAACCCAGCTTTATAGCTGGGTTTTTTGTTTGTGGCATTGCATTCAACCGATAACAACAGCCTGACGTTTCGCACCCCAATCCCCTGCCTTGGCATTAAATACCCCCGCGCAGCGTTCACCGCAAAATCGACAGCAACCTGTCGCCTCCAGATTCCATTCAGACAGTTCGTACCAATCCCGACCGATTAATATCGCACCGCAACTATGACAATAAGTGCTGTCTGCGGCTTTATCATGCGCATTGCCTATATAGGCATAATGTACGCCGTTTTTTAGCGCGATTTCGCGTGCGCGTAATAACGATTGTATGGGGGTGTGCGGCTTATCCTGCATTTTCCAATCAGGGTGAAAAGCGGTAAAGTGCATCGGCACATCATTACCCAGATTTTCCACTACCCATTGCGTCATCGCTTCCAGCTCTGCTTCTGAATCATTTTCATCGGGAATAATCAAGGTGGTCAACTCCAGCCACACTGAGGTTTCATGCTTGATATATTTGAGCGTATCTAACACAGGTTGCAAATGTCCACCTGTAATATGGTGATAAAAATGCTCAGTAAAGGCTTTTAAATCTATGTTAGCGGCATCCATCCACGCATAAAATTCCGCTCTTGGTTGTTCGCACACATAACCTGCCGACACCGCCACCGACTTTATACCCAGCTCGCGGCACGCTTGCGCGGTATCAATGGCATATTCATGAAAGACGACAGGATCATTGTAAGTGTAAGCCACGCTGTCACAGCCATGCGCCAAGGCTGCCTTTGCAATGGCATCAGGAGATGCTTTGCTCATTAGCGTGTCCATTTCCCTTGATTTACTAATATCCCAATTCTGGCAAAATTTACAGGCTAAATTACAGCCTGCGGTACCAAAAGACAGTATCGGTGTACCGGGTAAAAAATGATTGAGCGGTTTTTTTTCGATGGGATCAATCGCAAAACCGCTGGAGCGACCGTAACTGGTCATCACGATTTGATTGTCTAAGTTCTGCCTGACAAAACACAAGCCTCGCTGTTCGTTATGTAACTTACAAAATCGCGGACACAAATCACATTGCACACGACCGTCTGCCAGAATATGCCAATAACGAGTCTGCACCGTATCATGGCTCATAAAAGTAGTCATGCAACCCTCCTCCCTTAACATCATCAGTTTTTGCAATATGACTTCTTTGAAACACAGATGGTATTTAAGTTCAACGTGTACGCCATAAAAAATATACTGCCAAATAAACACAATATTATTATTGACATACCGTAATGACAGAATGCTAACATTAAGCCATTCCACTCACCTCCAACCGCTCATCATGACCATGACACATCCATTGCCCAATTGATAACAGGAGACGCTAATGAACAGACAGCCCGCCGTTGCAGGTAGTTTTTATCCTGCCAATCCACAACAACTCCAACAGCAACTTACGCAGTATTTGCATGAAGCTGACACAAACGCAAAAGTACCTAAAGCCATTATTGTCCCTCATGCGGGCTATATTTATTCAGGCTCCATTGCTGCCAGTGCCTACAGCCGCTTAAAAAACGCCCACGCCACCATCAAGCGCGTTGTTATCATCGGACCGTCTCATCATGTTGCGTTTAAAGGACTCGCGGTCAGTCGCGCGGAGAGCTTTACTACCCCGCTAGGTAGCGTTCCTGTTGATGAATTTGCCATAGAAGGCATCATGCACCTGCCCTTTATTTACACCATTGAACAGGCGCACAGTCAGGAACACAGTTTAGAAGTGCAACTGCCTTTTTTACAAGCAACGCTCGATGACTTCAGTATCATCCCCATTGTCGCGGGTGACGCAACCCCCCAACAAGTCAGTCAGGTGCTGGAATTATTGTGGGGCGGCAGCGAAACGCTGATCGTTATCAGCTCTGATTTAAGCCATTATCATCACTATGCCACCGCGCAACAGCTGGATCAGGTCACCAACAAGGCAATAGAAACGCTGCATTATGAACAACTGGGCTATGATTCAGCGTGTGGCAGAGTGCCTGTCAGCGGCTTGTTAAAACTGGCTCAAGATAAGGCATTAACGGTTAAAAATATCGACCTGCGCAATTCAGGCGACACCGCAGGCGACAAACAGAGGGTGGTGGGCTATGGTGCATACGTCATTGACTAAAGAACAGCAGCAACAACTGCTGATACTGGCGAAAAAATCCATTCAGCATGGTTTGACGACGGGGAAACCTTTAACGGTGAATATAGCCGATTTTCCAGCCGAATTGACCGCACAACGCGCGACATTTGTCACCTTAGAAAAACACGGACAACTGCGCGGTTGTATCGGAATGCTGACCGCCGTCAGACCCTTGGTAGAAGATATAGCCGAGAATGCCTTTTCCGCCGCGTTCAACGACCCGCGCTTTCCGCCCTTAACGGCTGATGAATTAGATGAACTGGACATTCATCTCTCACTGCTCACGCCTGCCGAACCGATGGTATTCAGCTCAGAACAGGATTTAATTCGCCAATTACAACCGAATATCGACGGCTTGATTTTACAGGAAGGGTTTCGACGCGGAACATTTTTACCCTCAGTCTGGGAGCAACTACCAAAGCCTGAACAATTTCTGCGCCACTTGAAACAAAAAGCAGGCTTACCGCCTGATTACTGGTCGGACAGTATTACAGTGTCGCGTTATCGTGCGGAAATAATTGAATAGCGAAGACGGCATCTTAATGGCTGATGTTACGCATGAAAAAGCCATAGTCCACAAAAAGCACGAAAGGCACGAAAAAAAATCAACATCTGCCATTCATGTTGCAGTAACAGGCTTAACCCATTATCAATGCAGGTAAACCATTTAAAAACACAGAATTGATTCTTTCCAGCGGTTGCCCGATTATTTTTGAATCTTTTTCGTACTTTTCGTGGACAATAATTTCTTGTGCGTAACGTCCGTTAATAACAGGAATGCTTAGCGGACAACAACGGGAATTTTGCCGATTTTTTGTTGCCAGATTTTAGGAGCAATCAGGTGTATGGATTCGCCACTGGTATCAACGGCAACCGTCACAGGCATATCTTCAATGACAAACTCGTGTATCGCTTCCATGCCTAAATCAGCAAACGCCACCACGCGAGATTGACGAATGGCTTTTGACACTAAATACGCCGCCCCTCCCACTGCCATCAAATAAATCGCCTGATGTTTTTGAATGGCGGCAATCGCTTCCGCACCGCGTTCCGATTTACCTATCATGCCGATTAGCCCTGTTTTAGCGAGCATGGTTTCAGTGAATTTATCCATGCGCGTGGCAGTTGTCGGGCCGGCTGGCCCCACCACTTCATCTCGCACAGGATCAACCGGGCCGACGTAATAAATGAATTTGTTGGTGAAATCCACAGGCAATGGCTCGCCGCGTTCGATTAAGTCACACAGGCGTTTGTGCGCGGCATCTCGACCTGTGAGCATGGTGCCGCTGAGTAATAAAGTTTCGCCGAGTTTCCACGTTGCCATCTCTGCTTTAGTGACGGTGTCGAGATTGACGCGCCGTGCGCTTGCTCCGGCTGCCCACGTTATTTTGGGCCAATCTGCTAACCGTGGCGGGGTAAATTCTGCCGCCCCTGAACCATCGAGGACAAAATGGGTGTGACGGGTTGCAGCGCAGTTGGGAATGATAGCCACAGGTTTATTGGCGGCATGAGTCGGATAATCTTTGATTTTAATATCCAGCACAGTCGTCAATCCGCCTAAACCTTGTGCGCCGATACCTAACGCATTCACTTTGTCATATAGCTCAAGGCGCAGCTCTTCTAGGGCGTTGTTCGCGCCTCTGGCAATCAATTCTTGTATGTCTATCGACTCCATACAGGCTTGTTTAGCCAATATCATGGCTTTTTCTGCGGTACCGCCTATGCCGATGCCTAAAATTCCCGGAGGACACCAGCCTGCACCCATCGTCGGGACAGTTTTTAATACCCAATCGACAATGCTGTCAGATGGGTTAAGCATAACGAATTTTGATTTGGCTTCTGAACCGCCGCCTTTAGCCGCGATTTCAACTTCTACGGTGTCGCCCAGCACCAGTTCAGTGTGGACAATGGCAGGGGTGTTATCGCCCGTGTTGATGCGTTTGCCTGCGGGGTCTGATAATACCGACGCGCGGAGAATGTTATCGGGATAATTATAGGCGCGTCTGACACCTTCGTTGACCATATCGGTGATACTTTGCGTGGTTTGCCACTGGACACTCATGCCGATTTTTAAAAACACCACCACGATGCCCGTATCCTGACAAATCGGTCTATGCCCTTCGGCACATAAACGGGAGTTGATGAGAATTTGCGCGATTGCGTCTTTAGCGGCGGAGCTTTGTTCTTTTTCGTAAGCGGTGTTGAGGGCTTGTATAAAATCCAGCGGGTGGTAGTAGGAAATATATTGCAGGGAGTCGGCGATACTTTGAATAAAATCTTCTTGGCGTATTAGGGTCATGGCATCTCTCAATCGTAAACCGGGGTGAGGTACTGCCCCAGTTGCTTGTTTTTATTTGGGGTCTAAACCTACTGCACAGTCGCTTTTCAAGAGGCTGTTTACATGGAACAATGCGGAATACGAGGCAGAACACCTGCTATTCTACAATGCCCCATGCAGCTTATGTGTTATTCAGGCATTAAAGGTATTGAAGCACCAATTTTCACATCGGTAGTGGCTTGCACGATACTTTCTACTTGTAAGAAACGTGCAGCAATGGTTTTTGAGGTCGCTTTTGCCATTTTGCCATAATACTTTTCCAGCAATGCGTTGCGCTGTTTGCGAAACTCCAGCGAACGTTTGGCGAGCTTGTCTGCATCTGCATCGGTAATATTATCAATTTTAGCGGCATAATCGACGATGATAGCTAAACGCTTATCGCTTAACTTTTTCAATTCCACGTCATACGGATAATAAACCGTCATAAATTTCTTTTCTTGTTCTGGAGTCAATTTCATGGCTTTTTTGACAAATTCCATTTTCTCCATACGCAAGCTAAAGCGGAACATATCTATTTCCTTGCCTTCATCAGCCGCTACGGCAGTTGCGACAGCTTCTTTTGAAGCTTCGTTATGCGCTGGAATTGGATTAATTGTTTCAGTTCCTTCTGCGGCTTGGGCAACAGTTATTACTGGAAGGCTGACAGCGGCAATCGCGCAAATAAGAGCCAGATGTGTATATTTCATTGGTTACTCCTTATTTTATTGTGTGAATTTGAATTATATCTCGCACAAGATATATTAGCGATAAAGTTGTAGCGATTAGACTGGTGGTCGTGCAAGTATGTGCAAAGAAAGGCGGCTTATCACGGCAATCGACGCGGGTTACTAACCTCCTTTTCCGCCGGCCTTGCCCATTTTCTGCTTTTTAGGTGTGCTTGCTTTTGCCGCTTCAGGTTTTTCAGCCACTGTATCGGCTTTTACGTTTTCAGCTTGTGGCGTAATTATTTCTGGAGCAGACGCTTTTTCAGCATTTGGTGTTGGTGTATTTGCTGCGTGTGCCATAACAAAAGGCATAAAGGCAATTGCGGCTATCAACAATCTTTTCATGATTATTTTTCTCTGTATGGTTTTTACAACAGTAGCCCACGTCAGGCTGACAAACCTTTAAAATGTCGGGTTGCCAAACAGCGGCAACCCGATGTCAATCATTACTCGTCTAATTCCTCAGCATTCAAATTGCCTTGTTTGGTGTAACTGGGCGCGATGCTAATCAGTAAGGTAATCAAGGTCGCCACATAAGGCACTGCCTGTACCGATAAAATCGCTATCCACAATTTGCCGCTGAGATTATCAAAATGTTCGACATTGCTCATTTGCCAAATAGCAAAACCCAATAGAATCAACATCAGCAATTCTTGCTGTATGGTGCGTAAACCAGAGATTAATGCCCCTTGTTTTTCATACTTGGGCGTACGCATAAACGGCTTGCCTGAGGTAAACAAACCCTGCACTGTGCCTTGAGCAACGGTATGGGTTAAGGCCAAACCTGTTAAGGCTGCGCCCAATGATTCCCATATCGAACACGGTACACGCGCTTGATACAGCCATAAACCACGCAAAATTTTAAAGCTGAATAAACCGATAGTCGGCATTAAAAATACGTTGGACGGCAGTTCGCTGTGTAACGGGTCGTATAAAATCACAGCGGTCAGTATCAAACTGGCGGTCGTGAACAATAACGCCAGAGCATCGGAAAACCACGGCAGCCAACCTGCAATGAAGTAATAACGTTGCGCGGCGGTAAGCGGTGATTTTTTGGTCGGTAAGAAACTGCGCCAATGCCCTTTGATGATTTGCATCGCACCATAAACCCAGCGGAAACGTTGTGTCATGAAACCTGAGAAAGTATCAGGCATTAAACCTTTACCGAATGAATCTTTCACATACACGGAATCATAACCTGCTTCGTACAGACGCAAGCCCAATTCACTGTCTTCACAGATACACCATTCTGCCCAGTTGCCGACTTCCAGCAACGCGGATTTGCGTATCATGGTCATCGTGCCATGTTGAATAATCGCATTGTATTCGTTGCGCTGTACCATGCCGATATTGAAGAAGCCCGCGTATTCCCAGTAGCAGAAATTTTTGAAGGTGCTTTGATGACGGTCACGATAATCTTGTGGCGATTGGATAAAACCGACATTTTCATTATCAAAATACGGCACCATGCACTTCAACCAATCGGGCGACAGCATATAATCACTGTCAATGACGGCAATAATTTCCGCATCGCTGTCAGTTTGTTCCAGCGCGTGATTAATCGCACCCGCTTTGAAACCCGGCCAGTTTTCTAAATGGAAAAAGCGGAACATCGGCCCTAAGCGTTCACAATCGGCTTTGACAGGTTCCCATACGGCAGGGTCTTTGGTGTTGTTATCCATGACCAACACTTCCAAGTTGGGATAATCGACTTTTGCCAGTGCTTCCAAGGTTTTGCGTACCATCATCGGCGGTTCATTATGAATCGGCAGATGCAGTGATACTTTTGGGTATTTAAAACTTTCAGTGGGCGTAAGCGGTTGAAAGGTTCGCGCGGTTTTTTTATGCCAGATGACTTCGGCTATTTCCAAGCTTTCAATCAGTAAAATAACCACTGCCATGATTTGCATCAATATCATTAATGCCCAGAAGAAAATACTGAGTTTGGTTTGATATTGTTGCGCACCGATGGAAGCCGACCAGAAAATGACCGATACCGCCAAGTTGGCAATTAAGCCGAAAAATAATACCCCCGGTAATTTGAGTGTACTGCGGGTGAATAAAAACAAGCCCATTAACAGTAAACTGAAACCCGCAGCGGCAAACGCCCAATTCTCCCAATCGGGCATGGCAACCACGTCACCATCCATTGGGTATTTCGGTTGTCTGTCGGCATCAAAAACGCCCCAATACGCACCGACCGAGCCTTCTATGGATTTTTTCCACGGCTGGTCGAAGGCTTCAACGATGTAATAGTTGAGTCTGTCTTTGTCTTTCAGGTTTTGGTTATAGTCATCAACGCGGTTTAAAAACTCACGCAGAAATTTTGCCTGATTGGCACGCGAAGCAGTGGCGTGCTTAAACGGCTGACCGTCGGACGGCCAGCCGGTTTCTGTCAGGATGACAGGTTTGCCTTTTGCCATTTCCTTGATTTGTGTATAACGTTCAAACACATAATCAACGGCTTCATGAATACGCTTGCCTTCCCAGTAGGGCAGAACGTGAACGCCGATAAAATCAACTTCATCAATCAGCTTAGGGTGTGCCAACCACATATCCCATGTTTCAGATGTGCCGACAGGTCGCCATTGCCGCTTTTTAACATCACGGATGTATTCAATCAGTTTTTCTTCGGTGACATCGGTTACTTTACAGGTTTTTTCGTTTTCGCACTTATCAACAACGCGGCAATTTTGCTCAAATTGTTCGTCATCGCATTGTTCTTTTTTGGTCAGTTCACCGCGTAACAGGGTTTCGTTACCGACCATGACGCGCAGAATGTTTTTATGATCCTGACGTGCTACTTCGACCAGTTTATCAAGCTCTTCTTTATTCTTGTCCAAGTCCCCGCCAATCCATGCACCGAGGGTGATGTTTAAATTGTGCTTGGCGGCTAAAGTGGCCATGACATCCTGACCTTTGAGCATACTGTAAGTACGCACCGCGTGAACCTGATTGGACAGCAGTGCGAAGTCGGAATCAATATTATCGGGGTTGATAATCAGGTCGCTGGTCTGCTCATCTTCTTTACGCATAGGGTCATAAGTGACCCCCAGTGTGGTTTTAGTCCACGGTTGTAAATGTAACGGGTTGTTAATACGACTCCATATACTGTAATTAACAGCAACCAGTAACAGGAGTACGAGGAATATAGCTATCTTTCTTATCATTTGAGTTTTTGAAAAAAAAGTGAAAGGTGAAAAGCGCGAGTTGCAAGGCGAACAAGGTTCACCTTGCAACTCGCGCCTTACCAAATTTTATTTTTTAATATAAAGATCGGTGATGGTGCCTGTAATCATTTCAGCGGCAAATGCCACTGTTTCTGATAAGGTCGGGTGTGCGTGTATGGTTAAACCTAAGTCTTCTACGTCCGCACCCATTTCTAAAGCCAGTACGGTTTCTGCAATCAATTCTCCTGCATTCGGGCCGACGATACCCGCCCCAAGAATTCTGCCTGTTTCTTTATCGGACAGGATTTTGGTCAAGCCTTCTTTGCGTCCCATGCTGAGCGAACGACCACTGGCAGCCCAAGGGAATGCGCCTTTTTCGTATTCTATACCCTGTTGTTTGGCTTGATTTTCCGTCAGTCCCATCCACGCAATTTCAGGATCGGTGTATGCCACTGATGGAATGGTCAATGCGTCAAACGCGGCTTTATGTCCGGCAATTACTTCAGCGGCAATTTTCGCTTCGTAGACGGCTTTGTGTGCCAGCATCGGGTTGCCGACTATATCGCCGACGGCAAAAATATGCGGCACGTTGGTGCGTTGTTGTTTATCAACAGGAATAAAGCCCTGTTCATTGACTTCAATGCCTGCCAGTTCCGCACCGATTTTTTTACCATTAGGTCTGCGTCCAACGGCGACCAGTACCGCATCAAACAGTTCATGCTCAGGCGCGCCTTTGCCTTCAAAAAACACTTTCAAACCTTCGGCATGAGATTCAATCGAGGTGACTTTGGTTTCCAGCCAGATATTGTTGTATTGTTTTTTAATACGACGGAATAGCGGATTGACTAAATCTTTGTCACAACCGGGAATAACCTGATCCATGAGTTCGACAACGCTGATTTCTGAACCCAGTGCGTGATAAACGGTCGCCATTTCCAAACCGATGATACCGCCACCGACTATCAGTAATTTTTTGGGAATTTCTGTGAGTGCCAAGGCATCGGTAGAATCCCATAAACGCGGATCATCATGCGGGAAAATAGGGATTTGTGTAGGCTGTGAACCTGCGGCGATAATCGCCTGTTCAAAACGCACGATGACTGTACCGTCGGCGGTTTCAATTGCCACGGTGTCAGCGGATGTAAATTGCCCGACACCTTGGATTGTATCGACTTTACGTTGTTTTGCTAAGCCTGCCAAACCGTCATTTAACGATTTGGTCACACTGGCTTTCCACGCGCGCACTTTATCCAGATCCACTGACGGTTTGCCGAAACTCACACCATGCGCTTCCACTTCGGCAGCTTCATGAATGGTATGGGCAACGTGCAGCAGAGCTTTGGAAGGAATGCAACCGACATTCAAACACACGCCACCAATCACTGGATAACGCTCAACCAACACCACTTGCTTGCCTAAATCAGCAGCGCGAAATGCCGCGCTATAACCGCCGGGCCCTCCGCCTAAGACCAAAACTTCTGCGTGTATTACTGTATCGTTCATTGTCCTGCCCTGTCTTAAAGTAACAAACGGCGAATATCGCCCAGATAATATTTGATTGTTGCCATAAATTTCGCGCCTTCGGCACCATCAATCACGCGATGGTCGTAGGTTAAATCTAACGGTAACATAAGTTTTGGTTCAAACTCTTTGCCATTCCATACAGGCTGTATTTTAGAGCGTGTCACGCCTAAGATGGCGACCTCAGGCGCATTGACTATGGGTGTAAATGCCGTACCACCCAAACCGCCCAAGCTGGAAATGGTCATACAACCGCCCTGCATATCCGCAGGTAGCAATTTACCCTGCCGTGCTTTTTCACTTTTTTCTGCCAGTTCAAGTGCCAGTTGATTGACGGTTTTGTTATTCACATCACGCAACACGGGAACTACCAAGCCGTTCGGTGTATCGACCGCAATACCGATATTAAAATATTTTTTCAATATCAGCTGTTCGCCGTCAGGTGATAACGAGGCATTAAAGCTGGGAAACTGCTGCATGGCGGCAACCAAAGCTTTGATGATGAACATTAAACCCGTGATTTTCAGCTCACCTTTGGCTTTTTCGCTGTTCAGCGCGTTGCGGAAGGCTTCCATTTCGGTAATATCGACTTCTTCGTGGTACGTCACCATCGGCAGATTCAGCCATACGCGGCTGAGATTCTGTCCCGTCAGGCGTTTTATTTTGCTCAGTTTTTGGGTTTCTATGTCGCCGAATACGGAAAAATCCACCGCTGGAATGCTCGGAATACCCGCACCTGTGGCAACGACACCTTCTTCCATGACTTTCTTAACGAACACTTTCACATCGTCTTTCAGGATGCGTCCTTTACGACCGCTGCCTGTTTTAATTTTGCTTATATCAACGCCTAATTCGCGGGCAAATAAACGCACCGACGGTGAAGCGTGAGCAACTTTAGCCGATGAATCCGCTTGCGTCACGGCAACCGCTGGCACAGCACTTTTCACCACCGCAGGAGGTGGCGTTGGTGCCTTTTCTTCGGCAACAGGCGCGACAACAACTGGGGCGGTAACTGGCTCAACAGGAGCTGCGCTGGCTGCTTCTGTATTGACCAATACAGTGGCAATCAACGAACCTTCAGAGACTTTATCACCCGGTTTAATATAAACCTGTTGTACCGTGCCTGAAGCACTGGAGGGTATCTCCATGCTTGCCTTGTCGGTTTCCAGCACGGCAACGGTTTGCTCCAATGCCACCACGTCGCCCGCTTGAATCAAGACTTCAACAACATCAATTTCTGCGACATTGCCGACATTGGGTACTTTTATTTCTATTAATACAGTCATTATGTGCTTCCTATCTCAGCCAAGGCGCGGTTACGTCAGCTGCTATGCCATATTTAGCCAGAGCGACTTCAATTTTAGTGGCTTCAAATTGCCCTGCATCTGCCAGACTTTTCAGCGCGGCAATGGTGATATGGTAGCGATCCACTTCAAAAAAACTGCGTAGATTTTCGCGGGTATCTGAACGCCCGAAACCGTCCGTACCCAGTACCGTATAAGCCGCTTTAACATAAGGGCGGATTTGTTCAGCAAAGGCGCGGGTGTAATCCGTCGCGGCAATCACAGGGCCGACGGCGTTAGCGAGGCAATTACTGACATGAGGTTGTTTGGCTGGTTCAGTTGGATGCAATCTATTCCAGCGTTCACACTGTTGACCGTCACGCGCCAGTTCGGTAAAGCTGGGGCAACTCCATAAATCGGCTTCTACGCCCCAATCATTGCGCAATAATTCAGCGGCAAATTCCACTTCACGGAAAATCGTGCCAGAACCCAATAGCTGTACGCGCGGTGCTTTTTTATCATCCGCACCTTGAGCAAAGCTATACATCCCTTTCAATATATCCAGCTCGATACCTTTCGGCATGGCAGGGTGCGCATAGTTTTCGTTCATTACGGTGATGTAATAAAACACGTCTTCCTGTTCAACATACATACGACGTAAACCGTCTTGAATAATGACTGCAACCTCATACGCGTAAGTGGGATCGTAAGAAATACAATTGGGAACGGTTGCCGACATGATATGACTGTGACCGTCTTCATGCTGTAAACCTTCGCCGTTCAGCGTGGTGCGTCCAGCCGTACCGCCCATTAAAAAGCCGCGTGTGCGTTGATCCGCCGCTGCCCAGATTAAATCACCAACTCGTTGGAAGCCGAACATGGAGTAATAAATGAAGAATGGAATCATCGGTACGTTATGCGTGGAATACGACGTACCTGCTGCTATCCAGTCACACAAGCCGCCTGCTTCGTTAATGCCTTCCTGCAATACCTGACCGTGTTTGTCTTCTTTGTAGAACATAAATTGATCGGCATCTTGCGGGGTGTATAACTGCCCGACTTGTGACCAGATACCTAATTCACGGAACATCCCTTCCATACCAAAAGTACGCGATTCATCAGGGACAATCGGCACAACCCGTTTGCCGATATTTTTGTCTTTTACCAAAATCCTCAGCAAACGCACAAACGCCATCGTGGTGGATGATTCTTTGTCGTTGGCTTCCAGCAAGACTTTGAAATCGCTTAATACGGGAACGTCCAACGAGTAAGATTTAGCGCGTCTGGACGGAATATGTCCGCCTAATTCAGCGCGGCGTTGCAACATATAGTTAAGTTCTTTTGAGCCTTCGGGGAAAGTCAGGTAAGGTAATTTTTTGATTTGTTCATCATCAACAGGTAGTTCGTATCTATCACGGAAATTTTCCAGTGAGATTTGATCCATTTTTTTCTGTTGATGCGAGGTATTTTGCGCTTCGCCCGATGTTCCCATGCCATAACCTTTGATGGTTTTAGCCAGAATAACGGTGGGTTGTCCTTTGTGATTAACCGCCGCATGAAACGCCGCAAATACTTTAGCGGGATCATGACCGCCGCGATTGAGTTCCCAAATATCCCTATCCGACCAATCAGCAACCAAGGCTTTTAAGTCAGGCGTGTTGAAGAAATGCTCACGAACATACGCGCCGTTTTTGGCTTTAAAGGTTTGATAATCACCATCGACGCATTCCATCATTCTTGCCGCTAATGCGCCGTTTTTGTCACGCGCCAGTAACGCATCCCAACGCTGCCCCCAGACCAGCTTGATGACATTCCAGCCTGCACCGCGAAATTCGCTTTCCAGTTCCTGAATGATTTTGCCGTTGCCGCGTACCGGACCGTCCAAGCGTTGTAAATTGCAGTTGACGACAAAAATCAGGTTGTCCAGACGCTCACGTCCCGCCATACCGATTGCACCCAATGATTCAGGTTCATCGGTTTCGCCATCGCCTAAGAAACTCCATACTTTACGACCATCGGTATCGGCAAAACCACGATCACGCAAATAGCGCATGAAACGGGCTTGGTAAATCGCCATGATCGGGCCCAAGCCCATAGACACGGTAGGGAACTGCCAGAAATCAGGCATCAACCACGGATGCGGATAAGAGGATAAGCCGCCGCCATGCACTTCTTGGCGAAAACTATCCATTTGTTCTGGCGTTAAGCGACCGATTAAAAATGCGCGCGCATAATCACCCGGTGTTAAATGCCCTTGGGTATAAATCAAGTCCCCGTCATGCTGTTCATTGGAAGCACGCCAGAAATGGTTATAGCCAATATCATATAAAGTCGCTGCTGAAGCGAAACTGGCAATATGCCCACCGACGTTGGTATGTTTATTGGCTCGCAATACCATCATCATGGCATTCCAGCGGACATAAGAGCGGATTTTTTGTTCGATGGTTGCATCACCATGAAACGGTGCTTGCTGGGAAACAGGAATGGTATTGAGATACGCGGTATTGGCACTGAAAGGAATATCAAAACCTGAATGTCGCGTAACAGCGACTAGCTGCTCAATCAAAAAGTGTGCGCGTTCACTGCCATCTTGTTCTAAGACGGATTGTAGTGCCTCAATCCATTCCTTGGTTTCCGCTGGGTCAATGTCAAGTTGTCCAGTAATTTCTGAAAGAAAAGTGTTATTCATTTATGTGATCCTGTTGGGACGGGGTTGTGCATGGATTGATAACATGGCTGTGAAATGCGATTCTGTGATTCTAACTTGAGTATTTGTTTAGTTACATGAGAACTACAGTAATCAAAAAGCGTAGAAAGCCCTTGATAGTGATACATAGTATATACAAATGAGAGAACGCAATGAACCGTTTTAATAACTATGCAATATTTTGATGTTAAAACAGGAAGGTAATGAATAGCGTGATAGTACGTTATATTGAAGTGATTTTTGTGCTTTGTGCGGACATTTGTGCAATGTAATGAAGAAGAAAGAGTCAGCCTGTAAGCCGGGTTCTGTCGAGAACAGCCATTCATCTAGGCGTTCAGTCACCTGAACGCTCAAGCAATCTACCCAGAAGCCGCGCGGGCCACGCGTCTGCTTCTCTATTTGATCTTGCTCCGAGTGGAGTTTACCCTGCCACACCTGTTACCAGCTGCGCGGTGCGCTCTTACCGCACCATTTCACCCTTACCCATCTTACGATAGGCGGTATATTTTCTGTGGCACTTGTCGTAGGCTTGCGCCTCCTAGGTATTACCTAGCACCCTGCCCAGTGGAGCCCGGACTTTCCTCCCTTTTATCATTACAATAAAACGGCGACTGCTCAGCCAACTCTTTCAACCGAACAGTATACTGTAATTTACGTTCTCGCGCCTAACTAACGTTCGCTACCAGCCATGATAGGGATAATAACCGCCGCGCCAGCCGTAATGCGGATAAGCGTAATAATAAGGGCTGTAATAGCCAAAACCACCATAGCCGCCGTAAGGATAGCTATAAGGATACCCATAATAGCCGTCATAACCGCTATAGGTATAAACAGGCCATAAATACACTGTGGTTGCTGATACCTGCGGCAAGGTCATGGTTTTTTTGCCGATAGTGCGGTCAATAGTGCCTGTCAGCGTGCCTGCGACGGTAATCTCCGAGTTTTTGGAATACACCAGAGGATCAAGGAACTGGGTGCTTTTGACCACAAACCGACCTTGCGGCTTTTCGTCCAGCATCGGGCGACCGTAACTATTAAGCGGATATGACAACACCTGCACCAGACTGGCATTTTGTTCGTTATCCACTTCGGCAATCACGCCGCCCCAGCGCACAGACATATTTTTATACCGCGCGGGGTCTTGGGTGGCGTAGCTATAGGACAAATCAAACGCGGGCGGATTTTCAATGGTGGGCGGCAGACTGGAACACGCCGATAATACTAAACAGAGTAATAAAAAATAATATTTCATGACACTTCCCCTTGGCAAAAAAGCAAGATAGGCGATTTGCACCTATTATCATACTGCGTTACGCATCCCCTTTAAATAGATGATCCAGCGCATGATGTACCTCATCAACACCTGTTTTCTTTAATGAGGAAAACAGTTGTATAGACAACGGAAAATTAATATCTTTCAATTCTTTTTGTACCTGCAACAACGTATTTTTCGCCGCACCGTAAGTCAGTTTATCCGCCTTAGTGAGCAGAATATGCAGCGGCAACTGGGTATGTTGACACCATTCCACCATTTGCCAGTCGAATTCCGTCAACGGATGACGTACATCCATCACTAAAATAATAGCGCATAACGATTTGCGCTTGGTTAAATAGGTTTCCATCAGCTCATGCCATTTCAATTTTACGGGAATCGGAACTTTGGCATAGCCGTAACCGGGTAAATCGACAAAGCGTTGCTGTGCATTAATCTCAAAAAAATTAAGCATTTGCGTTCTGCCGGGGGTCTTACTGATTCTTGCCAAACCATGCTGTCTGGTCAAAGTATTAATGGCACTGGATTTGCCTGCGTTGGAGCGACCTGCAAAAGCGACTTCTTTACCGTAATCGGCGGGGGTATCTTTAAGGTGCGGGGAGCTATTAATAAATTTTGCTTGGTGGTAAAGTGGGTTCATCGTTGTCTCGCTCAGCGTTAGTAATTAAGGTAAAATTTGAATGTACTCAGCCGCCCGTAGCGTATCGAAGGCCGGCATAAGTCATTAACTATTATAAAAAAGGGGAATCTAATGAACAAAAAATGGCTGGCTCTTTCACTCACTCTGGCATTGTCCAGCACGTCAAGTCTGTTATATGCCGATACCGAGGCGGATATTGAGGCGGGAGAAAGCAAAGCCGCCGCCTGTGTCAGTTGTCACGGCGACAAAGGTAACAGCATGGTATCAACATTCCCCAAACTTGCCCAGCAGGATGAGTCTTACCTGCAAAAGCAACTCCATGCCTTTAAAAACGGTTCGCGTAAAAATCCGATGATGGAATCTATTGCCAAACCTTTATCAGACAAAGACATAGCCGATATTGCTGCCTATTATATGGCACAAAAAGTATCAGCTAATGATTTACCTGTTGATAATGATGACGATGATGATAAACCGGCAGCTGACAAAAACGCAGCAATGGATAAAATAATGGCGGCAGGCAGCAATTTATACCGTAACGGCGATATAGCCAACGAAGTGTCTGCCTGTATCGCTTGTCATGGCCCATTAGGTGAAGGTAATGAACCTGCGGCATTCCCTGCATTACGTTCACAACACGCGGATTATTTAATCAAAACCCTGACCGATTTTAAAAATGGCAATCGCAGTAATAATCCCGAAAACATGATGCACATGATTACCAAGAAAATGACGGTGGAAGAAATTAAAGCCGTTTCTTATCGTATTTCAATGATGAAATAAACTGAGAGAATCAACCATGCTTAACAAAATAACCAAAACCTGCGTATTCATTTTTCTGTTTGCCTTTTCCTCGTTGTTAAGAGCAGAAAGCGTAGGTTATGAAACGATAACACCCGCCCAGCCGACGCACGATACGACTAAAGTCGAAGTGATTGAGTTTTTTTGGTACGGCTGTCCGCATTGTTATGATTTTGAGCCTTTGCTGAATAAATGGAAAGAAAGTCTGCCTAAAAATGTCGAATTTATTCGCCAACCAGCGGCATTCAATGAGACATGGACTAACCACGCCAAAGCCTATTACACCGCCGAAGCCTTGGGTATCGCCGATAAACTTCATGCTGATTTTTTTGATGCAATACAAAAGAAAGGCGAAGCCTTGGAAACCGAAGAGCAGTTGGCGAAATTTTTTGTCGCACACGGCGTGAAAGAAGCCGACTTTCATGAAGCCTATAACTCATTCCCTGTGGATGCCAAAATCCGTCAGGCGGGCGCAATGGCGGCGCGTTACGGTATCACAGGTGTTCCCGCTATCATTATCAACGGTAAATATAAAACCAACGGTAAATTAGCAGGCTCGCATGAAAAAATGATTGAAGTGATGAATCAATTGATTGCGCAAGAAAGTAAAAAATAAGTGCGAAGACGTTGCAATGCAACGTCTCTACACCAAGCCCACGATTAACCACCGTGGGCTTTTTTTATTCTGCTTGAGTATCCTTAATCAGTAACGGCGCAGCCAATACCGCCAACGAAGCCAACCAGCCCAGCAATTGACCATTAGTCAGCGTAAACGTCAGACACACGCGCAATCTTATCCAGAACTCAGGTTGCTCAGCGATTAAATCACGGCTAATCATAAAGGCATACGTCTCACCGATAATCATAGCGATACCGCTTAACACCAACGCCCAGCCCAGAAGTTTACTTTGCAAGGTCTTAGTATTCGCGTCGCCCAGTAACTGAGTGCCGGTCATTGTCTGCCATGTCCAGCGTGAATCCGTCACCGCACGAATCACCATTAAGCCCACTAAGCCAACGACTGGAATATAGGTGGCAACTGTCGGAAAACTCAAATAACGCCCGTCTATTGCCTCCTGCATAGTTTGATACACGGCAAATACGCCAAACAGTCCATACAGCGTGTGTAACATTTCACAAAATTTCGGGCTGCTGTCCTGATTTGCCAACAGGTTATAACTGCGGCGCATGATTAAACCACCGACAACAATGTTAAAACCGACCGTCACCAAGGTTTGCAAACGTTGTAAATCGGTATAACTGGTGTACCACAACAGGTGCATCTGACTGACCAACAGCACGGACAGCACTTGTAACAATCCCAGAAAAAGCAACAGGCGCGTCGTCGGTAAACTTTGCAAGGCTTGCCAATGCCGTAAAGTGACAATAAAGAAAATGATGATGGAGGCAAGCAGACCTTTATGCCATTGCGGATTTTCGTACACCCTGCCCGTCAATGGAAACACTTCCTGTCTATCCACCGAATAAAGCCCCCAATTCGCACCAACCACGCCTTCCATCGCACTTTTCCACGGCTGATTAAAGGCTTCGACGATGTTGTAATCCAGATTATTATCGGCGGCGACTTTAATTAAACTGCGAATAAATTTCGCCTCATTGACTACGCTGGGTACTGACCAGCCGCGTTGCCGACCCATACCCGGCCAGCCTGATTCACCAATTAAAATAGCTTTATCAGGACTGATTGCATCGGCTTCTGCACGGACATTTCTCACAATGCGCTGAATATGGTCAGGTGCTTCTTCAACGGTAATCGGTCTGTCTTCCCAATACGGCAGAATGTGGATGGTAATAAAATCCACTTCTTTAATTAACTCAGGATGCTTCATGTACATCGACCAGACATCGGCATAGGACACCGGCTGTTTAACCTCTTTTTTCACTTGGCGAATATAAGCAATAATTTTGTCGGCAGTTAAATCGCCGCGTAATAACACTTCGTTACCGACAATCACCCGCTTAACCACGTCAGGGTGGGCATTTGCCGAGCGTATCAGTTCAGCAATTTCTTTTTTATTCGCCGCATCCTCCGAACCCAGCCACGCGCCTTGCAACATGGTCAGCCCGTGTTTACCCGCTAATTCAGGAATGGCAGGCATACTGCCTTCCGCACTGGCATAAGTACGAATGTTAAAGGTTTTCTCCCCCATTAATTTTAAATCGGCATCAATTTGTTCAGGACTTGGAAATATTTTCTCCATAGGTCCCTGCCCTTCATGAAACGGTGCGAACGACAAACTTTTCAGCTTGCCCGCTGGCACATCCTGCCCGACATCGTGAGGCAGATTGGTAAGCCAGAAACCTGCGCTGGTGAGCATGATAATAAGTACAGCAAATGAAATAATTCTCATAAAGTCAGTTGGGTAGTTAAAAAATTGAAATGTCAGATGAAAAATCAAGTGGTTAATCGGTTATTTCTGTCCACTCACATTTTTCTTTTACTAGCGGAGCGACCTGTTTATTGCCTATACCGTTTGCAATCATGGCAATCACGCGATCATCTTTGCTATAACCCAAATGGGCTTCCATTGGATTGGCAAATTTACCCATACCAAAGGCATCGAATATTTTGGCGACATTAATATTGACGTTAGTCACCTTAATGCACAATCTGGAATCCAGATATTTTTCGTTAAAATTACGCGGAATAGCATAACTGAGCAAGTCATTCGGATCACTGAACGCCACGATAGCCGTTTCGCTGAACAACCGTGATGAATATTTTGCACCCGAAGCAAGGCAATAATCCGCTTTTTGCTCGGCGACTTCAGGCAATTCTCTACCCAGTTGCAACATCGGCAATTGATTGGACAACATGAAAATCTGAATCTTTTTTTGCTGCAACAATTTCCGCATTCTAGGAGGGGGCGTGACATCGTAATTAGCCGTAGAATATTTTTTCGGATTTTCCAGTACAGCCGCTAAACGCTGTAAGCCATCAATCGTGATACGACTGCCCAAACTGTGCGAAATAAAAATAAAATCATCTTGACCTATATTCTCACTGAAACTGTCTGCTGTGGTGCAGGGTGTACGGCTGTCAGCGGGTATTTGTTCCCAACCGTCTTTCCCCATCCAGCACACCGATTGTGAAAAAGCTCTTAAAATCTGAGTACGCGTTTCACCCAGATAAATAATCGGATCAGGCCCTGTATCATTGCCGAATTTTTTCATCATGTCGTTGACTTCGGCACGTTTATACGAGTATTCGCCCGAATTATCAAAGCCCAACAATTCTTTTTGCGCGCGGGTAATTTCTGACCACGTTAATTCATAAAATAATAATTCTTTGCTCTCGTCGGCATTTTTCAACTGCGTAATGCGTAAATTACCCAGATTTTTTTCAGTATCGACAGGGGATACTAACTTTATGTCCTTATAAGTGCTGGATTTTGCCGTAACCCCCAAATCTTTGGCTAATTTTTCCAAAAATTCCGTGGCGTAACCGGGTAAACGGTCACCGACACCATGCACCATCAACACTTTGGTTTTGCCGTGTTTTTTTGCCAGACTGGGGGCAATACCCGCAAACGGCTTGCCGCGTACTTGGCAAACGCGGGTATCTTGGGCATCATTTTTTTCCAGCACCGCCTCGGCGATACCTTTACCGAAACTGGCACAACCCGATAACAGCACAGACACAGCTAACGATAATGGTAATACACCCTTTTTCAAGGTCGATAAATTCATTTTGCTATTCATAAAACGGCTCATGGTAATGGGCTAAAAAACATTGTACGCGCTTGAGCATCGCTTTTTCAGCGGCTTTTCTGCTCATCCACGTTTGATTCTGGAGTGTAAAAGCGATAAATGGTATATTTTGGTGCAGGAATCCGCGCTTTGCGGGTGTTTCAACAAAGAATCGTAACAACATGACGGAGAGAAAAACATGGCTTTAACTTGGTTTGATGCTGAAGCAGCGAAAACATTCGGTACATCATTGGCTGTTTTGTTTATTGAAAAAATACCCGTTGATGAGCGCGGTGTAGATGACAAACTATTTGCACGCAAGACCAAAAAAACAATGGCAGCCATGACCGTGCAAATAACAGAGTTTAAAAAAAGCAATAGTTTAAATTTTTATAAACGCGCTCAATTGGGTAATGCGTTCAAATGGAAACTGAAAGAAGCAGGCTATTCGCCCGAATACATCAATGAACTGACCTTGTGGTTGGTCAAACAGCTTTAACTTTACATAACGGATAACATCACAAGGATGTTATCCGTCCTCGCTACTAATCTTTAACGGCGATAATACACACGAAATTAAACCACTGGAAATAAGTATCCATACGGGTAAAACCAGCGCGTTTTAATAAGGAATAGTCTTCATCGAGACGATACGGAATCAACACATTTTCCAGTGCTTCACGTTTGCGTTGATTTTCAGTATCAGAATAACCGCCCTGAGATTTTTTGAAGCGTAAATAATGGTCGATATACAAACGATTAAAATCGGAATCACTGCCCAGAATTTTTTCTGATAATAATAAAATACCGTTCGGCTGGAGCGCGTTAAAACAAGTGGTTAATAATTGTTCTCTATCAATCGGACGAACAAATTGTAAGGTCCAGTTGAGAATAATCACATGACAGGCAGGCAATGCAGGCAGATTGCTTAAATCAGCATAATTCAACTCGATATGGGCATCGGCGACTGATTCTGATAATTTAGCACGCGCTTTAGCCAACATCGGCTCCGAGTTATCATAGCCGATAAACTGCACCGTCTCAGGGCAGTCTGGATGCTTCGCCAAATGCTCGATGGTTGTGCCTGTTGAGCAACCTAAATCACACACCACACCGCCCTCTTCGGGCAAAAAGTCCATAATCAATTCGGCTTGAATGCGCTGAACTTCGGTATAAAAAGGCACACTCCGTGACACCATATTGTCAAAAACCTGAACCACGCGCTCATCAAAAGCAAAATCTTCGGTTCGACCTGTTTGTAGAAATATTTTATCTTGTTCAGTCATATCGTTGTGTTATCTGTGGCGGTTAAAGAAAAATAATCAGCTTGTTACACAAGTTTTGGCGTTATTTTATCATTCACACCCGCTTAAGACACGGTTCATTTTAACGGCTTGTTTTTTATCTTTACTTTAAACAAGGCTATAATCGACCGACTTACTACTGAGCTTTTTTATTATGAATCCAAACTGGAAAAATTTCCTACTCACCAATAACGCTGACTTTATCAGTGATACGCACATTCACTTTCCACACACGGAGGGCGACCTCGGACTGTATCCTATCGCTCATTTAGCGGTGATAACCATCAGCGGCATTGATGCGGCGCAGTTTTTACAAGGGCAAATCACTTGCAATGTGCATGATGTCACTGCCATGCAAAGCAGTTTAGGGGCGATGTGTACTCCGAAAGGACGTGCTATCAGTACGTTTTTACTGGCAAAATCGAATGATGATTTTTTGCTGATTTTGCCTGTGGAGTTACTGGAAACCGTCAAAAAACGCCTGTCCATGTATGTGTTGCGTTCCAAAGTTACCTTAACCGATAGCTCTGACAGCTTATGTTTACTGGGTTTAACAAACCTATCCAACAACGCCTTTTTAGCAACTGAACAACAAAATGACGCAGTGCGTATTCACTTCGGCAACCGTGATTTACTCATTGCCGATGAGCAGAACGCGACACGCTTATGGTCTGAATCTGTTGCGCAAGGTTTTCAAGCTACTGATTCCATGCACTGGCTGACGCTGGATATACTGGCAGGCATTCCGTGGCTGAGTACCGCGACCAGTGAAGAATTTATTCCGCAAATGCTCAATCTGGATAAACTGGGCGGTATCAGTTTGACCAAGGGCTGTTACACAGGACAGGAAATTGTCGCGCGTACTCATTATCTGGGTAAAGCCAAACGCGCGTTATTTGTTGCTGAATGCCAGACCGCCACACCCGAAGCCAATGCCGCTGTTATGGATGCCAACGGGCAAATGGTCGGTAATGTGTTAATCGCTCACGATGACAAGCTGCTGATGGTGTTGCATCTGGGTGATACCGACACCACCCGACTACAGCTAAAAGATTATAATCACGCCCCAGTCACTTTATTAACAGAAGAACACTCATGAATCCCCAAGCCATGTTACGTTTTCGCACTTTAGGTCTATGGACCATTGTTTTTGTTTATTTGGTTATTATTGCAGGCAGCGTGGTTCGTGCCTCAGGTGCAGGCATGGGCTGCCCTGATTGGCCGACTTGTTTCGGGCAATGGATACCGCCTACCGAGGAAGCGCAATTACCCGCCGATTACCACGAAATTTATGCCGCGCGAGGCTATGAAAATACCCAATTTAATCCAGTAAAAACATGGACGGAATACAGCAACCGTTTGGTAGGCGTAACACTGGGCTTATTCATTCTGTGTATGGCATGGAGTTCACGCCATTATCTTAAATCCGACAAAACCGTGTTCTTTTTAGCCTTGACGACGCTGTTTTTAGTGGGTTTTCAGGGTTGGCTGGGGTCGGTCGTGGTTGCCAGTAATTTGCAACCCGTTAAAATCACGCTGCACATGGTAATGGCGTTAATTTTAGTCGCGCTATTGATTTATACCGTCACCCGCTCACAACGCGATTTTTTAGCACAACTGGATGCAAGCATATTGCCCGCCAGACTCAAAACCGTGTTACTGGTCGCGCTGGTGATGACACTGGTACAAATTGCCATGGGAACGCAGGTGCGTGAAGCCGTTGACGGTATTGCCTTGGCGCAAGTGGAAAGGCAATTCTGGCGCGCAGATTTCCCCGTGTTGTTTTACATACACCGCTCATTTTCCTCGATTATTTTATTTACCAATCTATGGATAGTGTGGTCGATTTTTAAGCATCTCGACAAACAAAACCCGTTGTTTCAAGGGGCTGTCGCCTTGGGATTTGTCGTCATTGCGGGGATTTTAGCGGGTGTCAGTCTGGACAGATTAGGAATGCCCGCCGTAGCGCAACCTGTTCATCTGCTCATGGCGAATCTGATTTTCGGTACGCAGTTTTTTCTGTATATCGGCTTGGGTTACGCAAAAAAAGCGTAAAACCATTGAGTAGTGGGTTAAGCCTATTACTGTGATACTAATGACTGCCAGTCCTTGAAGGACTGGCAATCATAAAAATAACAGATTTAATACGCCACCAACCATTGCATCGCAAGGTCTCTACAACGCCGCTGTTTTATCCTTCATTATTTTATACACATAATGCTCGCCGTTATGATTGGCGGTCGTCGCGACAATATCCACTGAAAAACCAAACTCTGGGCAAATGTGTCTGGGATCATGCGCTACACCGACAAACTCAGAATAAGGAATATAAATAATCGTATTGTCGTGAATATAGTCGTCCACTTCGTTAAAAAAGCGTCTCAATATTTCCTGCCCGCCATCCGCATTCAGCCCGAAATCACCATTAGACGGATAGTAATTAAAATTAAAAATAATCAGGTCAAAAGTAGCCGCAGGGACACTGGCAAACAAATCACTGTGTAAAAAATCGGTAGGATGCAATTCGGGATTACGCACACTGTTCTCCGTCGCACACCGAACCGCATCGGCATTAAAATCCACACCCAGCACCTCAGTACAGCCGATTTTTTTCAGCAAAAACGCAAAATAGCCGCTACCGCAGCCCATATCCAACGCCATCGGCGCAGCGTCCTGCTGCAAGATAAAATCACCAAAAAAGCAGCTGGTCAGTCCAAAATCGGATGGGAAGACATTTTTTGCTATCTCCAGCGTAATGCCATCCAGTTCCGTCATATACGGTTGTTTATCCAGATAAACGGCTAATTCGGATTCTCTTTTGGCAATGCTCATGGGGTTATTTGTCATAATGTTTATACCGTTAGGATGAAGTGATTACAGGGTACGCGATTGGCAATCCAAGCTACGCGCGACTCAGCATGAAGCGTAATCGCTGCCAATATTGTTGTGCGGTAGAAGCTTGCCATTGCGCAACGACAAGGCTGATATTGTCACAGGAATTGCCGCTACGTTGCCGCGCCACACCCACCAAATACTTGGCAGCATCCTGTTCAGCAGGGCATTGCTCAAGAAGCGTCAGTATCTCATCGGTCGGCACTGCCTGCCAGAATCCATCACTGCACAATAAAAATACATCACCAGTTTGCACGTCAGCACTATTAAAATCAGGTTCGGGCAGCACTTCACCGCCAAGACGCATATACAGCTGATTCTGCATGGACTTAGCCGCTAAGCTGTCCTCTTCGACCAAGCCCTTAGCGAGCATCAATTGCCGTAAGGAATGGTCGTTGGTGCGACTTAATAAGCGGCGGTTGCGGAAATGATAAAGCCGCGAATCCCCGACGTGCGCCCAAACAGCCCGCTGATTATCAATGCTCAGCAATACCCCTGTCGTGCCGACAGCGGAATCAGCGGCTTCGGGCAAATGATTAATGGCATGGTGTGCCGCAAGGAAAATATTGTGCAAAAAAGTGTACGCAGAACCGCTGTCATGCGCGGCAAAATGCTGGGCAGCAACATCAACCAGTATTTGCGCGGCTTGCGCGCCATTTTTTAAGCCGCCCATGCCGTCTGCCAGTACGATAAGATGCCGCCGCCCATCGTTGGAATGCTCTATATCAAGGCGATCCTGCTGTTCACTGCGACTGCCAATATCGGTCGCAACGTTGAATGTCCATGTCATCGTGTTATTCCTGAGTCAACACAGGCTACTCAGCCTAGAGCGCATCTGGCAGGTAAAAGGTTAAGTCGATACCGCGTACTTGCAGATTATCGTGGTTTTGTAATTTGACGCTCCCACTCATCGGCTTGTGATTAAGATACACTTTGCCGCGTTTTTCAGGAATCAGATAATAACAACCGTCACTCTGACGGGTAATAACCGCACTCAGTGTTGGCGCGAACAAACCGCCTATGTGCAGATCACACGCGCCACTTTTACCCATTTCAAAATTCTGCTTGGATAATGCCCATTTCTGACCATGATTTTTACCCCCTGTTTGTACCAGATACGGTATTTGCGTCTTCTGTTGCTGTAGCATGGAACGTAACTGGGTATTTTTAACCATCACGGTCTGGTCTTCGATAATGGCATTTTGATCGAGTATCGTCGCGCTGACAGGCTCAGCAGATACATCGACGGCGATAAATTTTAATTGATGCTTAAAAATAGTGATTTCATCACCATAAAGCAGTTGCGACTGGGAAATGCGGCGACCGTTTAACAAGATGCCATTGGTGCTGTTATTATCGGCAATAAAAAAATCATCACCTTCCTGCACAATGATTGCATGATGTCCTGACACACCTCTGTTATTAATCACCACATGATTATCAGTGGCTCTGCCAATACGGGTGACGGTCGGTTGCAAAGGTACGGTAAATTTGAGTTCACCGTTAAAATAGACTTGTAAGAATGCCATCGGGGGATACCTTTAGTTACCTGATGAAGCCATCAATACTGCGCGGGTGCGAACTCCCCCGCAACACTGTTTCTCGATACAGCGGTCATTCTACCGAAAGGAAAGGGTGCGGTCGATAGTTGAAAAGAAGTGTCTCGTGCAGGTTGGGGTGAGGCACGAACCCCAACATTTACTCAGTGTGCTTGTTTTTGTTGGCTTCGCAAGATCACCTCAACCTACGCATTCAAAGCTCAGCCACCGCCGCCCTTGCCAGTTCAGTCAATTCCGAACCATCTTTTTGATTATATTCAATCAATGCCTTACGCATTCTGGGTTCCCATGAATGGGCGATATGATTTCTAACGCCTGCAATCGCGTCTTTTCTGTCGGGTTCGGCGTTGAAATAGTTGCTGATGTCATTAGCCATTTTAATTAAGCGTTCAATTTTCATGTGTGTATTATCCGTTGTGGATGGGTGTAAATAACGTGTTTATCGCCGCGCGCAAAACCGACCAGCGTGACTCCTGCCTGTTCGGCTAGGCGTATCGCCAAACCTGTCGGTGCGGAAATGGCGACTAATAAACCGATGCCTAAGAAAGCGGTTTTTTGTACCATTTCATAACTGGCACGGCTGGTAACGATGATATAACCTGCGTTGACATCTTTGCCAGTGCGACATAATAACCCAAGCAGCTTATCGAGTGCATTATGCCGTCCGACATCTTCGCGCACGTCAATAATACCGCATTCAGGTTCAACCCACGCGGCGGCGTGTATCGCGCCTGTCAGTTGATTTAATGATTGTCGATTGTGTAAATCGGCTAACGCGGCAGTGAGTTGTTCAGCGGTGACGCTGATGGAACTGTGTACGGGTGCAGGTTGGCGTACCGCTTGTTTTAGCGTGCTGGCACCGCATAAGCCGCAACCTGTGCGCCCTGTGAGGTTACGCCCTTTGTCGGTTAAACAGACAAAGCGTTCTTCGGGGATTTTGACTTGTACTTCTATACCGTTGGCACGTTGATAAACCCGCGCCGATAGAAATTCTTTCGGATGCTGAATAATGCCTTCGGTCATACTAAAACCCAAAGCAAAATCTTCTAAATTAGTCGGCGTGGCTAACATGACGACATGAGAAATGCCGTTGTACATAAGGACAATCGGCACTTCTTCCGCCACACAGTCTTCTTCATGGCTGTGCGTGCTTCCTTGCCAACGGTTCACCATGCGGTGTTGATAATTTGTCCAGCCTAGTTCAGTGTCTAACATTTTATTTTTTTAGTAGGATGGGTAGAGGCGATAACCGAAACCCATCATTAATCCACGATGTGATGGGTTTCGCGTTGCTCTACCCATCTTACAGTTGCCTCTCTTACGAGTTATCATCCGTCAAAGCAGATGGAATAGTATAAGGAAGAACCACTGTATCGGCAGCAAAGCTAAAAGGAAAATCCATCACGCGATACCATTCGCCATATTGAAATATCCGAGTGACATCCGTCATTAAACCCGGATATATAATTGCTTTTGCAGGCTTTGTATCCCACTCACCCAACTTGACAACGCCATTATCTTTCATGGCTGTCACAGTTCCACAACCGCTTAAAAAACCTATTAAAGAAAGCACGACAATGCCTCGTTTTGCAATGCGAAAAGACTTAAACATAATGACCTCGTGATTTTTTAAATGAATGGGTAATATTGAATTTTCTAACATTTCAAATTCTAATGAAGTTTCAAGTTATCGGAAAGTTGTATTACATACTAAAGCGTTAAGATGGATAGAGTTCTGTGAAACGCATTATTAATTTGCTCTACCCATCCTACATTTGCCCATCTTACGAGTTATTTTATTTCATGCCATTGTTGTGAATTAGGAAATGCCGATAAAATTGCTCGCAAGGCATTATTGACTGCTTCAGCGTTAGTGAAAACTTTAGCAACATCTGCATCTAACGTAACGGTTACAGGTAATTGTTGCGTGGCAAATCGGTTAGGTTTTGCTTTTGAATAATCAAAATGATATTCGGGCAATAATTCGTCTTTAGACTCTTCTGTGTTGCTCATAATCTTTACGCTCTTTGGCAGTAGCTAAACGGGAGCTGATGATTCTAATCAGATTTTCTTGTCTTTCTGTAAACGAGACGATTAACAGTCTTTTTTGACGGGATAGTCCAATGAGTAATTCTCGGTTTTCACCAAATGAATTCCATTCATCATTAAAAATACAAGCCAATGTATCATCAAATACAGTTTTAGCTTCATCAAAACTAACACCGTGTTTTTCTTGATTAGTGTTGGCTTTTTCTGTGTCCCATTCAAATTCCATGATTTAATTGTATGGTTAAAATTATGCCGTGCGTTTTCTCGTTGTTGGATGATGAGTTTTACGTTGCTTTACCCAACTTACGAGTTGAACAGGTGTTTCATCTTGTGGTGGTAAATCAGCCAATAATCCCCGCCGTTTTACTTTAAGTTTTGGTTAAGTCATATTCCTTTTGCATAATCACCCCTCTTAATTCACTGGCTTTATCTCGTTCAACTCCAGTTTGGGAATGACTATTGCCAAGCTCCGCTTGGCGTGTCGATATAAATAAAACAAGTTCATATTCATCACGATTAAACATCAAGCAGAGCTTGAAGGTAAGCATTCCCAAGCCAGAGCTTGGGAACGAGAAATACAATCGGTACTTCTTCGGCAACACAATCTTGTTCATTGCTGTGTTGGCTGCCTTGCCAACGGTTTACCATGCGGTGTTGATAGTTTGTCCAGCCTAGTTCATTGTCTAGCATTTGATTTTTCTTTAACCACAGTAAGAGACGTTAATCTCTAAACGCCATAATATCTAGTAAGCCAACCATCTGAATCGCTCAGTAATTCATCAAACGAGACAACAGCGATGGGCGTTGAGTCAATCATTGTTTTTTGTACGCGCCAATCAAGCCTGTCTTTTTCTTGAGCATCGAGATTCATATCTTTCCCTATCACAATAAGCCCTTGGAATGTCGCATTACGACTACCAAAGGTATTTTTAAAATCGGATGTGCTTCTCATATCTTCCAGTTTCCAAAGCCAATCGATTAATTGAGAATACGCACCTTCAAATCGAGTAGACCAATCAGGCGTTGCTTTTTTACCTTTGGTTTTAAATACACTGTCAGGGCAGCCATTTTCAAACTCAACTAAAACATAGCGATGATTTGTCGAATCACCAATAACCAAATCAGCTATAAAATCACCGTATATGCTAAATTCATGCGCAAAACAATTTGGGTTTATTATTTTTGGAAAATAATGACACATCAAAATTGATAAATCATTTCGTCTTTTAAAAAACGGTAAAACATCGGTTCGTTCAGACAGAACTGCTTTTGTGTTGAGAAGATTGCTGTATTCAGTCCACTCTTTTCTGGCACTACTGGAATCAAAAGCATGAGAAATTAGTTTTTTCATTACTTCGTTTCAATGAGTAAGTAATTGTTCCAAGCGATCATGATCAAGAATATCCTCAACAATACAAGAATCAGCATTGACGGATAAAATAATCCTTAATCTCCGACTTCCGATAAGAGAATAAAGTTTTTCGCCTGATGCCGAAATAAGTTTCTGTATTTCTGGTCGCTTATAAAACTCTGTTGGAGACAGCGACGTTAATTTATTCAAAGCGCGTTCAAGCTGACCCTTTTCGGTTTGACTTAATGACCTAAGAGCTATTTCAGCTCTGCGTTGCATTGTTATGTTCATCTCAGCACCTTGAATAATATAAATTACAAAAAGGAATGCAAAATAATTTTGCACAATATGTAGCCCTGTAGATACCATCTCTCCAAATCAATCACAAGCGGTTTGTTATACCGTTTGTGGTTGATAGGGTTGTTGGTGTTTTAAGACACCAAAACAAATCTGTACTAGCTTTCGCATTGCCGCACCTAATG